>ULWF01051534.1_pt1 | contig 43801 bp, 49 predicted proteins | sample 1960081 | NCBI WGS metagenome assembly ULWF01 (sample SAMEA4835805, study PRJEB28245) | human gut metagenome | biome: gut microbiome; material: fecal sample | place: Denmark | collected 2008
AGACAGACTGATACAACCTGCGGAATTTTTCCGCAGGTTGTATTATATTTTATCCTATAACCTTCTTTGCAATATCTACCGTTTCCTTAGCGTCCTTTGCGTAGAAGTCTGCGCCTATCTTTTCGGCGTACTCGGGTGTAAGTACCGCACCGCCGACAACCACCTTGCAAGGAAGCCCGTTGTCACGGATAAGCTTTATGGTTTCTTCCATGGATTTGAGCGTAGTGGTCATAAGTGCGCTCAGTCCCACCAGCTTTACCTCGTGCTTTCTTGCGGCATCGACTACTGCCTGATATTCAACGTCCTTGCCGAGATCTATTACGGTGTAGCCGTAGTTTTCAAGCAGTACCTTTACTATGTTCTTGCCTATGTCGTGTACATCGCCCTTTACCGTTGCAAGCACTATCTTGCCCTTGCTTACCGTTTCGGAATTGTTCTTTGCAAGGTGCGCCTTGATAACATCAAAACAGCTCTGTGCAACGCCTGCCGATAAAATCAGCTGAGGGAGGAATATCTTTCCCTGCTCAAACAGCGTACCTGTCTTGTCAAGGGCAGGGATAAGCCGCTCGTTTATTATTGCCATCGGGTCGGTGTCGGTAAGCAACTGTTCGGTTATCTTCGCCGCATCCGCCTTAAGTCCGTTGTCGATGGCATATTCAAGCGTTACCTCGGAGGTTTTCGGCTTTGCGACTGCCGTTGGGGTGTCACTGCCGTAAGCGGCAATGTATTCTACCGAGTTCACATCTATCGCCTTTAACAGCTTGAATGCTCTTACAGCGCCTGTCATAGACGCTACATTGGGGTTTATAATCGGCAGATCAAGCCCGTTTTCAAGCGCCATCGTAAGAAAAATGTGGTTTAAAAGCTCACGGTTTGGCAGGCCGAATGATATATTCGATACACCGAGTACCGTTCTTACTCCGAACCTTTCCTTTACCGCACGCACAGCCTTGAGCGTTTCGTTTACCGCAAGCTGTTCTGCGGATGCGGTAAGCGTGAGGCAGTCTATCGCTATATCCTCTTTCGGAATACCGATTTCCTCGCAACGCTTTATTATCTTTTCGGCAATGGCTACACGCTGTTCGGCTTTAGGCGGTATGCCGTCCTTGTCAAGCGTCAGACCTACTACTGCCGCACCGTATTTCTTTACGAGCGGAAGAACGTTTTTAAGGCTCTCCTCCTCGCCGTTTACCGAGTTTACCATAGGCTTGCCGTTGTATACACGCAGCGCCGCTTCAAGTACCTCGGGGATAGTGCTGTCTATCTGGAGAGGTACGTTCGTAACGCCCTGAATACTCTTGACAGCCTTTATCATCATTGCCTTTTCGTCAATGTCGGGAAGTCCTACGTTAACGTCAAGTATATCTGCTCCTGCGCCGACCTGCTCTATAGCCTGACCTAAGATATAGTCTATATCATCATTTATAAGCGCCTGCTTGAACAGCTTTTTGCCGGTAGGGTTGATACGCTCGCCGATTATCCTCGGCTGGCTTACCTCTACAACATTTGTGCCGCTGCATATCGTGCAGACACGCTCTATCTTCTTAGGCTCGTACTTTCTGCCCTTTACCTTCTCGGCTGTACGGCGGATAAATTCGGGTGTTGTACCGCAGCAGCCGCCGATTATTCCTGCACCGAGATCAGCTATCTCAACGGCATAATCGCTGAATTCTTCGGCATCTATAGAATATTCGCCTGTGGCAGGGTCGGGAAGCCCTGCATTCGGCATTATGATAACAGGTATCTTCGACTTTTCGCAAAGCGTTTTGATTATAGGCATAAGCTCCTTCGGACCCAGAGAGCAGTTCACGCCGACGGCACTTACACCAAGTCCCTCGCACAGCAGTATTTCCGCCTCGGCGGGACAGCCTGTAAAGGTACGTCCGTTTTCCTCAAAGGTCATACTGCATATTATCGGAAGGTCGCAGTTTTCCTTTGCGGCAAGTATAGCGGCTTTAAACTCGTATAAGTCGGTCATCGTTTCGAACAGAACAACGTCCGCACCTGCCTTATAGCCTGCAACTATCTCCTCCTTGAATATGTCGTAAGCCTCCTCAAATTTAAGGCTTCCCGTAGGCTCAAGGAGCTGTCCTATCGGACCTATATCAAGAGCGCAGAAAACGTCCTTACCGCTTTCCTTTATCGCTTCTTTACAGTTTATTATTCCTGCGGTGATAATTTCATCTACGCTTTTACCGCTGTGGCTTAGCTTGTAGGAATTTGCACCGAATGTATTCGCAGAAATTATATCCGCTCCTGCGTCTATATAACTGCGGTGTATTTCCTTGAGCAGATCCTTTGCGGTAAGGTTTAAAAGCTCGGGGGTTTCGCCCGTCTTAAGTCCCTTAGCCTGCAGCTGAGTACCCATAGCACCGTCGAAAATCAGCAGTCCTCTTTGCTCAAGTAATGTTTTAATTTCCACAGTGACCTCCGCTTTTTCTGAATTTGCATCTGTCCTTCATATTACAGCTTTCACAGCCTCTTGTACTTCTGTCAACTTCGCCCTCCGACAGCCCTATAAATGCCGTTACCGATTTTGTAGGCACCATCATATTGCTGTTCATTACGGTAAGACCTATCCTTTTCTGAGCCTGCAGAAGCGTCAGTAAATCAAACTGTATATCAAGGGGCAGATCACCGTAGCCGGGAGAATATCTCCAGGTACGGCTGTTCGAGTGTACTTTTTCGAATATCTCTGTTTCAGCCCTGTTGCAGACCTGCTCTATTGCCGCACCTGCAAGGCTGTCAACGATAACTGCGCTTGCCATATCAGAAACCTGCAGATGTCTTAAAAGCACGTCTACTCCTTGTCCGAGCGTGGCACAAATAAGCACTATCCTGTCGCAGTTCTTTAAATGAGCGGCGGCTGAATTGCCTTTAAGTATTATATTGCTGTCCGAAATTCTGACACCATCATCCGTAAAGCTTATCGGGTATACGGCATAGAGGTATTTCGGGCTTGCGGCTTTCAGAAGCTGTTTCTCGCAGGAATCGAGCATTGCGAGCATCTGCTCGTTATCCGTGCCGTCCTTACAGCCGAGATAACGCAGAGCCTCGTTTCTGTCTATCGGCTGAAGTATCATAACAGATCCTTAATCCCGTTGTAGATGCGTGATGCGACAGCGGGGTTATTCATAGCGTAAAGGTGTATGCCCTGCACATCGTTTGAAATAAGGTCTACTATCTGGTCGATGGCATAGGCTATTCCTGCACTCCTCAGTGCCTCGGGGTCGTTCTCATACTTCTGCATCATCTTTACGAATTTTGAGGGCAGGCTTGCGCCGCAGAGCGTTACCATACGCTCAATCTGCTTTTTGTTTGTAACGGGCATAATTCCTGCGGCGATAGGCACGTCTATGCCTGCGGCTCTTGCACGCTTTTCAAAATCGTAATAGCAGGAATTGTCGAAGAAAAGCTGTGAAACAAGGTGAGATGCACCTGCGTCAACCTTTATCTTCAGGTTCTTTATATCTTCCTCGGCGCTTTCTGCGTCAACGTGGGTTTCGGGGTAGCACGCACCTGCAATATCGAAATTTCCCTTTGACGCTATATATGCCGTAAGGTCGCTTGCGTGGGGAAAATCGTTCTTCGGTTCTTCATCGGGCTTGTTGTCGCCTCTTAAGGCGAGAATGTTCTCTATTCCGTTTGCGGCGAAATCGTCAAGCATAAAATCAACATCGTCACGGGTGCTGTTTATGCAGGTAAGGTGCGCCATTGCTTCGATACCGTATTTTTTCTTTATATGCGACGCTATCTCGCAGGTGGAGCGGTTTGCACGGTTTCCGCCTGCGCCGTAGGTCACGCTGATATATGCGGGATTTATTGCCGCAAGTCCCTCGATGGCGTTATACACCGTTTCGATGGGGAAATTCTTGTTGGGAGGGAAAACCTCCAGCGAAAACACCGTCCTGCCGGGTGTGTATAAGTCTTTAATTTTCATCTTTTTGTTCCTTTATGTCACTCGTTGTCTTCTGCAAATGTTTATCTTACCGTACTGCCGTTGGGTGTATCTTTATCAAGGAATACGACCTGTACTTTTTCTCCTGCGTCACAGGCAAGGAGCATACCGTTGCTTTCTTCGCCGCAGAGCTTTGCAGGGGCAAGATTTGCAACGAATATAATTTTCTTTCCGATAAGCTCCTCGGGAGTGTAGTATTCGGCAATGCCCGATACTATCTGTCTGCTGCCTCTTGCATCGTCCACCTGTATTTTAAGCAGCTTCTTTGACTTCTTTATTTTTTCGCAGGCTGTAATCTCGCCTGTTCTGAGCTTGACCTTTGCAAAGTCATCTATAGAGATTATTCCTGCCTTGTCAAGATCCTCGTCCTCCTTGATTACAGTCTTGGGCTTCATAAGGCGTTCAAGTTCTGTAATCTCGCTCTTTATGTCGATTCTGGGGAAGAGAACTCTGCCCTTCTTTACCGTAACGTCTGCACGCAGAACGCCGAATGTGCCGAGCTTGTCGAAAGCGGTATCTTCTGCACCTGCGCCTATCTGCTCCCATACCTCAGGCATTGTTGCGGGCATAAAGGGGCTGAGCAGTGCAGAGCAGATACGAATAGTTTCAAGCAGGTTATAGAGTACGGTCGCAAGACGGGCGTTGTTGCTTTCGTCCTTTGCAAGTACCCACGGTGCTGTTTCGTCGATATACTTGTTGGCGCGGGAGATTACCTTGAATATTTCCTCAAGCGCCTTTGAGTGCTGAGCCTGCTCGATAAGGGGAGTAACCGTATCGCACAGCGACTGAGCCATACCGATAAGCTGATTGTCAAGCTCGTCGGAAGCTCTGTCTGTGGGCAGCGTTCCGCCGAAATACTTGTCTGCCATTGCTACTGTTCTTGAAACAAGGTTTCCGAGATCGTTTGCAAGGTCTGCGTTTATTCTTGTGAGCATAAGCTCATTTGTGAAGTTGCAGTCACTGCCGTAGGGCATATCACGCAGTATCTGATAACGTACAGCGTCAACGCCGTAACGCTCGCAAAGCACAAACGGGTCTACAACGTTGCCCTTTGATTTGCTCATCTTGTCGCCGTTGAAATTTATCCAGCCGTGACCGTAAAGGTGCTTGGGCAGGGGCAGATCGAGCATCATAAGGATTATAGGCCATACGATAGAGTGGAAACGTACAATTTCCTTTGCGGTCATATGCATATCTGCGGGCCAGTATTTTTCAAAATCGTTGTACTTTTCGTTGCCGTAGCCGAGCGCACTGATATAGTTTGAAAGTGCGTCTACCCATACATAAACAACGTGCTTGCTGTCAAAATCAACTGGTATGCCCCAGGTGAAGCTGGTTCTTGATACGCACAGATCCTCAAGGCCCGGCTTTATGAAGTTGTTTACCATTTCGTTTACACGGCTCTTAGGCTGTAAATAGTCGGTTTCGGTAAGGAACTTTTCAATCTTGTCGGCAAAATCGGAAAGGCGGAGGAAGTATGCCTCCTCGTTTGCTTCTTTTACCTCACGTCCGCAGTCGGGACACTTTCCGTCTACAAGCTGGCTCTCTGTCCAGAAGCTCTCGCACGGTGTGCAGTACTTGCCCTTGTAGGTACCTTTATAGATGTAGCCCTTTTCGTACAGCTTCCTGAATATCTTCTGTACGGTTTCTATATGATAGTCGTCCGTTGTTCTGATGAAACGGTCATAGCTTATGTGCATTGTTTCCCAAAGACGCTTGAAGTTGGCTACTATCTCGTCAACGTATTCCTTGGGGGTAACGCCCTTTTCGGCGGCTTTAAGCTCTATCTTCTGACCGTGCTCGTCCGTGCCTGTAAGGAACATTACGTCATAGCCCTGCATTCTCTTGAAGCGTGCTATCGTGTCACACGCAACCGTTGTGTAACAGTGACCTATGTGGGGATTACCGGAGGGGTAATATATCGGTGTGGTTAAATAATATGTCTTGTTCATTCTATTTTCTCCTTGTATATGATGTTAGGCTATAAAACCTTTTTGACAAAATTGGGGTTTGGGGCGTAGCCCCAAGGCGGGTCGCAGGGACGCCAGTCCCCGTTTTCTCCCCCTTTCCGAGGGAAAGGGGGTAAGGGGGATAGGGATAATAAATAGTAGTTCGTTTTAAAGACAAAGCTTTCTACAGTTTATATTTTTACATTCGTGCCAAACTGCACATTCGTGCATACACACCGTTCTTTGCGTTTTTAATTTTCAGGATCATAAGAATCAGTCCTTCCGAATGTAATTTATATGTCTATTATGGTACAGGTCATAAGTCCCTGATGCCCATACATAAATTTTAGTATACCACTATTTAGTCGGTTTTGCAATAACGCAAAAATTTTTGATGCAATTTTTACATTTTGTCTAAAAAACCCTTGATTTTTTTCGGTTTTTCTAGTAAAATATATTTGGTGTATTATTTTCGGCCGTTTTATGCCTTTTTCCGAGACTTTTCACAGGCCGATTCAAAGATACAATTATAAGAGTAATTTCCGCATACAAGGCAGTTACAGGGTTATAGCCTTCGGCGGACACAGGAGCAAACCATTTTTAAGATAAAAGAGGTAAGAAAATGTCAAACAGATTATTTCAGGGCGTAGTTCATCAGATGAGAGATACTATCGGTCGTGTTATCGGTGTTATCGATGAAAACAGTACGATAGTCGCTTGCAGTGAGCTTTCCAGAATAGGAACAAACAGCGACTTCTTTACAATTGAGCTTGGTGACTCACACGATGTGTTCATCCGTGACGGCTATACATATAAGCCCTTCGGCGTTCATGTAAAGCCCGATTATGCGGTATTCATCGAAGGTACGGACGATCAGGCGGCAAAGTATGCGTCTATCCTCGCTATCTCACTGTCAAGCATCAAGCAGTACTATGACGAGAAATATGACAGAAATAACTTCGTAAAGAATATCATCCTTGATAACGTTCTTCCCGGCGATATAACGCTCAAGGCAAGAGAGCTTCACTTCAATGCGGATATAAGCCGTGTTGTATTCCTTATAAGCATCGTTTCCGCAAACGAGGTTTCGGCTTATGATGTAATACAGAATCTGTTCCCCGATAAGAACAAGGACTTCGTGTTCAATATCACAGAAACCGAAATCGTTCTTGTTAAGGAAATCAAGGCAGGCATAGACAACAAGGACCTCGAAAAACTCGCACGTTCCATCTCGGATACGCTTTCGGGCGAGTTCTTCACAAAGGTAAACGTAGGTATCGGTACTCCCGTTACAGGCATAAAGGATCTTGCCCGTTCCTTCAAGGAAGCGCAGATAGCTATTGAGGTAGGTAAGGTGTTCGATACGGACAAGACTATCGTAAGCTACGATAACCTCGGTATCGCCCGTCTTATTTATCACCTTCCCACGACCCTGTGCGAAACATTCCTGAAGGAAGTTTTCAAGAAGGGCTCAATAGAGTCGCTTGACCACGAAACGTTATTCACGATACAGAGATTCTTCGAGAATAACCTCAACGTTTCCGAAACGTCAAGAAAGCTCTTTGTACACAGAAATACACTGGTTTACAGACTGGATAAGATAAAGAAACTCACAGGTCTTGATTTAAGAGAGTTCGATCACGCTATCATCTTCAAGATTGCTCTTATGGTCAAGAAATACCTTGCCGCAGATCCCGTCAAATTCTAATGCGGCGGGTCGCCGCTGACTGCTCCGACCTTTTGAAAAGTTACATTTATGCGTAACACGCTGAAACGGTCGGGAATAAACGTTGGCGGAAAGCACTATGTTTAAAGTGCCGCAGACTGTTCCGACCTTTTGAAACGTTATTTGTATTCTTAACACGGTGAAACGGTCGGGTGTAAACGGCGGTGCGAGGCACAAAGCAAGGCGGCAGTGCCGCAGACTGTTCCGACCTATTGAAATGTTGCATTTATGCGTAACACGGTGAAACGGTCGGGAGCAAACGTTGGCGGAAAGCACTATGCTTAAAGTGCCGCAGACAATTCCGACCTTTTGAAAAGTTACATTTATGCGTAACACAGTGAAACGGTCGGGAAATAAAGTCGAATTTAATAATACCGGACTATTCAGACAGATACTTGATTGTGCTTGTCTGAATATTTGGTGTAAGAGTGTCATTGCAAAGCTGCGGATTATCGGCAATGTCGGCCGGATAAGAGGAGAGAAAAGTTGAATTACTCCACCATACTTTTGATCGTTGAAAAATAAGTGTTCGAAAAGTATTGTGGGTGCAGAAGGGGATAGCATTGTGATTCCCCCGGTTACGCCATAACCGGACTGCATCGCTGTGTGCCGTTATTGCACGGCAGGTATCAGGAAGGAATGGTAAAATGGTTGAATTAAAGAACGTTGACGTTCATTTCAAGGACGGAGGCGGAGTTGACGCTCTTAACGGTGTCAATCTCAGAATAGAGGACGGCGAATTTGTATTTATAGTCGGTGACAGCGGTGCCGGAAAATCGACATTGCTCAAACTGCTGACAAGAGAGATAGCGCCGACATCGGGCAGGGTATTCGTAAACGGATATAATCTTGCCAAGATAAAGAATAAGAAGATCCCGTATTTCAGACGTTCCATAGGAATGATATTTCAGGATTTTCGTCTGATACCGGATCTGAATGTTTATGACAATGTGGCTTTTGTACTGCGTGTTACAAACAAATCCAAAAAGACGATAAGACACAGGGTGCCTTATGTTCTGAATCTGGTCAAGCTGGCAGACAGGGCAAAATCCTACCCTGAGAAGCTGTCGGGCGGTGAAAAGCAGAGAGTTGCGATAGCCAGAGCCTTTGCGAGTGATCCTAAGCTGATTATAGCAGATGAGCCTACAGCAAACATCGACCCCGCTTTATCCTATGATATAGTAAAGCTGCTCAAGGAAATCAACAAGTGCGGTACTACCGTAATAATGGTTACTCACGAGCATAGCCTTGTCGAATATTTCGGCGGAAGAATCGTCAGCCTGAAAAACGGCGAAGTTATTTTCGACGAATATGTGGAAGGTGAGGCGCAGGATGAATAATTTAAGCTACTTGATAAAGCAGGGCATAAGATCGGTATGGAAGAACCGTTTCATGTCATTTGCCAGCCTCTGCATTATGACTGTCAGCCTTATTTTAGTCGGAATGTCGGCTATAGTGATGCTTGACTGCGGAATAATACTCGACAACGTTTCAGACAAGAACGAGATAAGCGTTTATCTTAATGATGACGCAGATATAAAGCATATAGGCGAGGTGCTTAAAAGCAACACGCTGACGGAGAAGGTGGATTTCGTTTCCGCCGAAGAAGGACTCAAGAAGATGGTCGAGCAGTACAGCGAGCAGAAGGAGCTGTTTGAGAATCTTCCGTATAATCCCGTTCCTGCGACCTATATGGTAACTATAAACGACCTTGATAAGATAAGCACTGCCGTTCAGCAGTTCAAGGCGATAGACGGCGTTTACAAGGTGAATGCGCCTATGGATTTTGCCGGATTTATCAAGGACCTGAGAACGACGTTTACAATTATCGGAATAGTGCTTATAGTGGCGCTCGGTACGGTAAGTGTTATAATAATTTCGAATACAACAAGGCTCAGCGTTTTCTCAAGACGCAAGGAAATAGCGATAATGAGAATAGTCGGAGCGACAAATTCCTTTATAAAGACACCGTTTTTTGTGGAGGGATTGTTCATCGGACTTCTTTCGGGACTGCTTTCGTGGTTTGTGACAAAGCTCGTTTATGAGAATCTGTACAATCTGTTTACGCAGAACCTCGGAATGTGGAATGCGCTCGGAATGGGCGACATACTGCAGTTCTCGGAAATCGGCTGGTATGTACTGGCGGCTTGCTGCGGTGCGGGCGCACTGCTCGGAGCTATCGGCACGGTACTCAGCACAGGCAAATACCTTAAGGTATAACGGCGAAAGGATATAGGATGAAGCTGAAAAAAATTCTGCACTCTCTGACCTCATTCGTCACAATATTTGCATTGACATCGGGTATAATCATAACGTATGCTCCGGCAGGTGCGGAGGATCTTACTGTCGATGATATAAAGGACAGAATAGAGCAGATAAAACAGGACAACGCTCAAAGGCGTGATGAAATAGACCGTATCGAAGGCGATATAACCGATAAGCAGGAAAACCTCGACAAAGCCGCCAATCTGCTGAACGAGCAGAAGGAGCTTGTTGACTACTACTACAATCTTGTTTATTACAAAAATCAGGATATAAGCACTCTGCAGGGCAACATAGACACGCTCACAGACGAGATAGCGCAAAAGGACAAGGCTATAGCGAAAGCAGAAGCCGACATTGCCGAGCTTGACAAGGAGAACAAGCAGAACCTTGAAAAGTTTGCGCAGATAGTCAGAACAATGTACACGACCGGCTCAGCGGATATGTTCGGGGTGCTGGCAGGCTCTGCCGATTTCTACGACCTTATGATAAGCAGTGAGGTCGTTGGAAAGATAAGCGAGCAGAATCTTCAGTTCATGAACGAGCTTACCGCAGATATGAAGAAACTGGATTCGGACAAGAAGCTGCTTGAAACCGACAAGAAAGATCTTGAGGGCAAGAAGACCGAGCTTGATACGCAAATGACAAAGCTGCTCAGTGAAAAGGAGGAGCTTGACGGTCTTGTAACGGATGCCGAAAGTGCAAAAAGCACATACGAGTCCGATTACAACAAGTATTCGGCGGCAGTAAGCGAACTTGAGGATCAGAAGAGCAATCTGCAGTATCTGATAAACGTAAGCGAGGCTGATATTGAAGCGTATGAAGAACAGATAAAAGAAATCATAAAGCAGCAGACCAATCCCGACAAGGCATATCAGGAGGGCGAGTGGTACTGGCCTGTTCCGGGACGCTCGTACATATCCTGTAACTTCGGCTGGGATGCTGATTTCGGCAGATGGCATAAAGGCGTTGATATAGGCGATGGCGGTATTTACGGCGACAGCGTTCTTGCCTCAAAGGCGGGCACTGTAATAGTTGCAGAAACAAGCTACATACCCGGCTACAGCTACGGAATGTATGTCGTTGTCGATCACGGCGGCGGATATACCACGACCTATGCACATCTCAGCGATGTGTATGTATATGTCGGTCAGGAGGTAGCGCAGGGCGAATCGCTCGGTGCTGTCGGCAGTACGGGATATTCGACAGGTCCTCATCTCCACTTCGAGATAAGACTTAACGGCGAACCCGAAAATCCGTTCAATTATGTTACTATGGCATAAACGGCATAAAGGAATTACAGACAAACGAACAAGGAAAGGGTGAATCCCGAATGAATAAAAAAGTATCGCTTGGCGTTATGATAAGTCTTATAGCCGTAGCGTGTGCTATTACATTTGTACTGACTATGACGGTATCGCTCAATATGTACAACTCAATGGTAGCGGGTATACAGGAACGGGAAACCATCAACGCAAAGATAAAGGAAATAGATACATTTGTCCGCAGTTCGTCGATATATAAGCCTAACGAAAACACTCTGATAACGGGTATCGCAAACGGCTATATCAGCGGAACGAGCGACAAATACGCAAAATATTACACGGCAGATGAGTATTACAAGCTGCAGAAGCTACAAAGCGGCGTGATTATCGGAACGGGAATCGAAACCGTTGTAAACGGCGATTATCTTGAGGTCACGAACGTTTATGAAGGCTCATCGGCTGAGGTCGAAGAAATAACCAAGGGCTGTACTATAACGGCGGTCGGCGGAAAGAGCATACTTGAGATAGGTGCCGAGCAGGCGCAGGCTCAGCTTGACGGCGAGGAGGGCACAAAGCTCTCAGTTACTTACAGCACCCCAGACGGTGTTGAAAAGACGGTAACTCTTGTAAGACAGAGCATAAAGCTAACATCGGTAAAGGGTACGCTTATAGACGGTTACGCCTATATCAAGATATACACCTTCAACGAAACCACAGACGAACGTTTCATACAGCTTATAGACGAGTATGAGGCACAGTCGGTTCTCGGATATGTATTCGATGTGAGAGATGTGTCCGACGGTATCACAGAACCTGTGAGGGCAATGCTGAACCGTGTGCTTCCGAAGGCACAGATAGCAATTCAGGTCGACGCAAACGGCAGGGATACGAGCTTTATAGAAACAGACGGAAATCAGTTTGTAAGTAAACCCGTAACGGTGCTTACAAACGGAAACACCGCCTGCCTTGCAGAGATATTTGCAATAGGTCTGCGTGACTTCGCAAAGGCGTCTGTAGTCGGATCGTCAACAGCGGGAAAGTCACAGCTTCAGACAACGCAGAGCTTCAAGGACGGAAGTGCGGTTTCGATTTCTACCGCAAATATAGTGCCTGTCGAATCCGATGATTTTGAAGATACAGGAATAAAGCCCGACTACACGGTTGATATTACCGCACAGCAGGCAGAACAGATAAGGTTTGCAGACAAGAAAAGCGACGTGCAGCTTCAGAAGGCGCTTGAGATAGTAGCTACAGAATAAGGATATTAATGGCGGAAAACTCCGCCCGCATCATATAAAAAAATTATGGAGGTCATTTACAATGGCAACACAGACAACTTTAACATCGCAAGGTCTTAAGGATCTCGAAGAAAGACTAGAACACTTAAAATCGGTCACAAGAAAAGAAATAGCTGAAAAAATCAAGGTAGCTCTTTCATTCGGTGACTTATCCGAGAACTCAGAGTACGATGAAGCTAAAAACGAACAGGGTATTGTTGAGGCTGAGATCGCAGAGATTGAAGCTACTCTCAAAAACGCAAAGGTAGTTGACGAGGACGAGCTTTCTACAGAGCACGTTAACATCGGTAATACGGTAGTTATCGAGGACGAGAGCGGAAAGAAAATCAAGTTCTTCTTAGTAGGTTCAAAGGAAGTTGATATGAAGGCTATGAAGATTTCCGACGAGTCACCTATCGGCAAGGCGTGCATTGGTAAAAAACTCGGCGAGGAAGTATCGGTTGAAGCTCCCGCAGGAGTAAAGAAGTACAAGATAGTAGAAATAGACAAGTAAACTGAGAGGAAACAAAAAATAATGGAAAACAACAACGCAGAGCAGGTTGAGCTGACCGAAGAAGAGCTTCTGGCACAGCTTGACGAACAGCACCGCATAAGAATAGAAAAGCTGAACGATTTAAAGGCAAACGGCAAGAATCCTTATGAAATCACAAAGTTTGATTTCACTCACAAGGCTCAGCAGATAAGAGATAACTTTGAGGAGCTTGAAGAAAAGGATGTAATGATTGCCGGCCGTATCACAAGCTGGCGTGATATGGGTAAGGCCAACTTTATTGATATCCGTGACGACAGCGGAAGAATGCAGGTTTATGTCCGCATTGACGATATAGGCGAGGATAACTTCAAGGAATTCAAGAAGTGGGATCTCGGTGATATTGTAGGCGTGAGCGGTTTTGTATTCAAGACAAGACGAGGAGAGATAAGCGTACACGCAAATTCGATAAAGCTCCTTTCAAAGTCGCTCCTGCCCCTGCCTGAAAAGTGGCACGGACTGAAGGACAAGGAAGAACGTTACAGAAAGCGTTATCTTGACCTTATCGCAAACCCGGAAATCAAGGATACTTTCGTCAAGCGTTCAATGATACTGCGTGAGATACGCAGCTTCCTTGACAGCAAGGGTTATCTCGAGGTTGACACACCCGTACTGCATACGCTTGAGATCGGTGCGGCTGCAAGACCATTCGTAACACACCACAACGCTCTTGACATTGATATGTATCTGCGTATCGAAACGGAGCTTTACTTAAAGCGTCTTATCGTAGGCGGATTTGACAGGGTATATGAAGTAGGCCGTATCTTCAGAAACGAGGGTATGGATGCAACTCACAACCCCGAATTTACATCTATTGAAATGTATCAGGCATACACAGACTACTACGGTATGATGGACTTAATAGAAGAAATGTACCGTACAGTAGCGCTCAAGGTATGCGGCACTGATACAGTTCCTTATCAGGGTAATGAAATCGAAATCGGCAAGCCCTGGAAGCGTGTGACTATGAAGGAAGCTGTAAAGGAATACACAGGTCTTGACTATGACAGCTGGACAAGTGATGCCGACGCAGTGGCTCAGGCTAAGACAAAGCACGCAGAGATTGCCGACACAGCCACAAAGGGCGAAGTGCTTATCGAACTGTTCGAGGAATTTGTAGAGGAAAAGCTGATTCAGCCTACTATCATCTATGATTATCCTGTAGAAAATTCGCCTCTTGCAAAGAGAAAGCCCACCGACCCCGCATTCACAGAGCGTTTTGAATACTTCATAAATGCGTGCGAATTCGGCAACGCATTCTCAGAGCTTAACGACCCCATCGACCAGCGTGAGCGTTTCACAAAGCAGGTTATGGAGAAGAGAAAGCAGGGCGCAAACGCTCAGATAGACGAGGACTTCTTAACAGCACTCGAATACGGATTACCCCCAACGGGCGGTCTTGGTATGGGCCTTGACAGATTTGTAATGCTGCTTACAGACAGTGCAAGCATAAGAGATGTACTGCTGTTCCCGACGATGAAGCCCCTCTCGGACTAAAAGCCCACAAAAATCAGGTTTTGACAGCGTTTGCGGCGTTTTGTTAATCCAAAAATGAAACACGTCAGAGGGTTTACGACAAATTTACGACAAATGACTTTTTGAGCATCACTCGTCTTTTACGACAAATGCGTGTCGTAAATCACGAGAATCGTAAATTGTTAATCCAGTGGCTTCATTGTAAATTGAACAAAAAAGCCTTGTAAACTCGGCATTTAACGATGTTTACAACAGAACCTCGGACTGTATAGTTCGGGGTTTTTTGCATATTTGAAGCCGGCAACGTTTATGGATATACTGTAATCGAATGGAGGGACTACAAATGAAGAAGTATTATATCAAGCTGACCGAGCATGAACGCTCTCAAATCATACATTCGCTTATAGATAAGAATAACGCATTTATGGCTAAAAGCAGATACACCGACGCTGTTGGTGAAGTCATCTTAAAGCTGATGAAAGCAAAGAAAAAGGCTTTCATAGTGCGTACTGTTTCGTAGTCATTTCCTTTTCAAAAAATAAAATATAGAGCTATATAAGCAAGCCGCTTATTCCTTTATCGGGATAGGCGGCGTTTTTATTTTTCCGACACAAAAAAATTTTCAAACTTTTTTTAAAAACACCCGATAATTTGACCTCTCCCAGTCCGAACAAGTGAAAGGGTTATTTCTTAACTCCGATTAGGAGCAACTCTTTCGCTGTTCCTTGACAACTGAATATATAGGCACATCGGACTTTAGTTCTGATGATGAGCCACCTTATCGGGTACGCCAAGACCGCCGTTTCTTAGGGCTCCCGAAAAGTCGTTAGACATTTTGGGAGAAGGAGGAGCAGTGGAATGAGCAAGTTTTCGTGCTTGCACGGAAATGAGCGATATGAAACTTGCGACGACGCAGCGAGAACTCCTGGTAAAAGTGTCAGGCTGCACCTGACACGGCGATGACAGTCAGAATGATAATGATACTTCTCTACGGAGCTGGCGGAGAACCCGGCAGAGGTGAAATTCCTATGACACGGTTTCGCAAACCGTGACCGATGTGCTTCCCACACAAAGCAACAGCTTTACGCAGGGGGTGTTGAAAACAAATACTGCGTTGATACATAGCCGTCTAAACACAGTCGGCTATAAATCTATGGAAAGGAGGAAAGCCAATGCCTAACTGTAAAACCATTGCAATCTGCAATCAAAAGGGCGGCACAGGAAAAACCACCACAACGGTGAATTTAGGTATCGGCCTTGTAAGACAAGAAAAAAAGGTACTCCTTGTAGATGCAGACCCGCAGGGGTGCGGGTCTCCTGTGGAGACCTCACAAGCTTTTGCTTGTGAAGCACCGACCGAGCCGACAGGCGAGACCCTCACGACCTGTCTCGGGTGGAAAGATAATGACAGCTTACCTGCTACCATTACCACTAAGTTATCCGAGATAATGCGTAAAGAAAACGGAAACCCGTATTTCGGTATTCTGCATCACGAGGAAAATGTTGATTTGCTTCCGGCAAACCTTGAACTGTCCGCTATGGAAATGATGCTTGTAACGACTATGAGCCGTGAAACAGTTATGAGAACCTATCTTAACAAGGTGAAAGATGATTACGAATATATCCTGATCGACTGTATGCCTTCCCTCGGTATGGTAACTCTTAACGCTTTAGCGGCGGCAGACAGCGTAATCATCCCCGTTCAGGCTCAGTATCTTCCCGCAAAAGGAATGACACAGCTTATGCAGACTATTCAGAAGGTCAAGCAGCATATCAATCCAAGCCTGAAGATTTACGGTATCCTACTTAATATTGTAGACAACCGGACAAACCTTGCGAAAAGCACGGCAGATGCGCTGCGGAAAAACTACGGAAGCGTGATTAAGATATATCACTCGGCCATTCCTATGGCGGTAAAAGCCGCGGAGGTAGCATCTAAGGGAGTTAGCATATACAAGTATGAGCCGAACAGTCCTGCGGCAAAGGCTTACGCCGAACTGACAAAGGAGGTGTTAGCCGATGGCAGGAAGAAAGAGCGACTTCACTCTGCCGACGCTCGATGACCTGTTCTCTACACAGGAAATGAGAGACGAAGCCAAGCTTGCAAAAATCCGCAATATTCCCATAGAGCAGATTGACGATTTTCCCGACCACCCTTTTAAGGTGCGCGACGATGAAGATATGATGCAGCTTGTTGAGAGCGTCAAGGAGCGTGGGGTTATCACCCCGGCAACCGTCCGTCAAAAAGAGGACGGCAGATATGAGCTTATTTCCGGTCACAGGAGAAAACGAGCGTGTGATCTTGCAGGCTTTGAAACACTCAGATGTGAAGTTGTTGACCTAACGAGAGATGAAGCAACCATCTTAATGGTGGAAAGCAATTTTCAAAGGTCGCAGATACTTCCTTCGGAAAAAGCGTTCGCATACAAAATGCGTTTGGAAGCAATGAACAGGCAAGCAGGCAGACCAAAAAAAGAAAATTCGACACCAGTGGTGTCAGATTTTGAACGGCAACGAACAAACGAGGTTTTAGCAAACGAAGTTGGAGAAAGCCGTGAGCAAATTCGCAGATATATTCGCTTGACCAATCTTGTCCCCGAACTGCTTGACCTTGTGGACGAAGGCAGAATGAAAATGCGACCTGCCGTTGAGATTTCTTTTCTCGACGAGGACTGCCAGCGTGATTTGGTAGATGAAATCGACCTGAACGACTGCACTCCGTCCCACGACCAAACAATCCGTATGCGAAAGATGTTTGAAGAAAAGAAGCTCACTCCCGAAGCCATTTCTGCGATTATGTCCGAGCAAAAGCCAAACCAACGCGAAAGAATCGTACTTAGCGGGGATAGGGTGCGGCAACTGATTCCGAAAAGCGTTTCCATAAGCCAGACGGAGGAATATATCTGTAAGGCTTTGGAGCATTATGCAGTTTATCTACGAAAGCGGGCAGAGCGTGATTCAAGATAGGGGAGTATTTTTTTATTCTCCCCTTCCTCACACTCTAACCCCTTAATACTTATCAGATGTTTAATCTGAACCACCCCGAAGGGTACAAAGACCGTTCCCTTTCGGTGTCCGATGCGGTGGAAGTGATGGAAGATCCGATGCACCCGCATTGCTTTTATTTCTGCGACAGTGTCGGCTTTAAGCCCATTGATTTTGAGCCGAAGGACTGTCAGCTCGGCAGGACTTTTACGGATACGGAAAAGAAAAATATGATTTCCGTACTGCTTGTTGAGCCGAACAAGTACCCGAAGATGATTGAAATTGAGGACAGCCTTGAGGCAATGCAAAAAATTGTCGGCGGCGATATTGAAGAATATATGCCCTTTGAGGACGAGGTCGCAATCATCTGTAATGATGAAAGCAAGATGAACGGTATGCTGCCAAACCGTGCCGTTTATGCCGAGCCGGAAACGGTGGAAATGAGCTATCAGGAAATGACAAAGCGCTTCCGAGAAGCCGAGAATAACCGTGGGGAACACCTCACCGGGTATGTCGTTTTTACCGAGGACAGCTTCGATAAACCGTACAGCGAGGAGTCCAGAACCTATGTAATCAGCTCAAACAATAAAGCGTTTCAGTCCGGCATGGGCGGCTATTCCATCTATGCTTCCTGCCTTGACGGAAGCGATCCTTGTGTGCGTTTGGACGGATATATGTCTGACGAACACGGCGGCGAGAACGGTTGGAAGATTGAAAAGTGCTATATGAAAGAGAACTCCCGTGAAATGCTCGACATCATTTTCGGTCAGTTCTTTATCGCTTATGCACCTATCGAATCGGAAAACTTTCAAAGTTTGCCGAAGAACCTTGCAGAGAAATACAAGGAAAAATTCAAATATCCCGAACGCATTGCAAAGGTAAACGGCGAGATAGTCGCCGTCCCCTTTAAGCCTAAAACCAAAGAAGCGGAACGCTGATCTCAAAGAGAAACGGGGCAACCCGGAGAGTCTGCATTATCTTAGCAAGCAGACTGTTTTTACTCCTATCGGGCAAAAAACAGTAAATCGCTTGTTAGGGGTTGCCCCTAATACCCCAATAAGAAAGGATTATCTATATGACAGAATTTATCTTCTTCATCGTCGGACTTTTGCTTGGCGGCTGTATAGGCGTAGTCTTTATGTGCTGTCTGCAAATCAACCGACTTTACAAAACCGATTCTATGAAAAAGGAGGTCGAAGCAAATGAAAAGAAGAACTGTTAAGAAGCAGTTTTGGTTTTCCCGTGATGAAGCACAGGACTTACAGAAGAAAGCCAAGAAAACCTGCCTGACCGAAGCCGCACTTGTGAGATTGCTTGTGCGTGGGTACGAACCGAAGGAGCGACCTGACCAGCGTTTCTATGATGTGATGCGTCAGTTATCCTCTATCGGCAACAACATCAATCAGCTTGCGGCACAGGCGAACTCACTCAGCTTTGTCGATGCAAAGAAACTTCAGAAGGAAGCCGAGCGCTGGCATAAGTTTCAGGCGGATGTGGAGCGACAGTTTCTCCGTCCCGAAAAGAGTGAGATGAAATGGCAGTAAGCAAGATATGGAAAGTGACAGCCCGCCTTGACCAAGTGATTGACTATGCGACCAATCCCGAAAAGACGGCGGCAAAAGAATATTCGCCGGAGCAGTATCAGGCGCTTGCCGATGTTTTGCAGTACGCCAAGGACGAGGAAAAGACCGAGCGAGAGTTTTATGTAGGCGGCATTAACTGTAATGCTTCGACTGCCCGTGCCCAGTTCGTAACGGTTAAAGAACAGTTCGACAAATGCGACGGTATCCAAGCCTATCACGGGTATCTGAGCTTTAAGGACGAACCGAATATCACTCCCGAATTGGCACAGCAGATCGGGACGGAATTTGCCAAGCGTGTGTGGGGCGACAGATTTCAGGTCGTGGTAACAACCCACCTGAACACAAAGCACCTGCATTGCCACTTTGTTGTGAACTCCGTTTCCTTTGTTGATGGAAAGCGAATGCAGAACAATGAGAAGCATTGGCGGTATTTCCGGCACATTGCAGACGAGCTTTGCAGACAGCACCAGCTTGATGTGATTGAAAATCCGAAGCGTGGCACAGGCAAAAACTACTATGCCAGGAAGCTCCACGAAGCAGGGATGCCGAACTATGTGGACTCTGCAAAAGCTGTGATTGATGAAGCGATTTCAAAGAGCAACAGTTATGCCGATTTCAAATATATTCTCCGTCAGATGGGGGCGTCCTTTGACGATTCCCAGAACCACAAGTATCAGGTACTAAGGGTAAAGGGATACCAAAAGAATATCCGACTGACAAGGCTCGGTGATGACTATTCCCTCGACCGCATAAAGGAGCGTATCTATGAAAACCGGAACAGGGTTAAGTTAGGGCCGTTCCAAAAAGGCTATTACTACCGCCCAAAGCAATATGTCCTGTTGACACGGGAGCATAAGATACGAAAGGTCGGCGGGCTGTATGGACTGTACCTTCATTACTGCTATAAGCTCGGCTATTTGCCGAAGTACCAAAAACAAAATCCGGCTCGGCTCCATTATCTTCTCCGTGAAGATCTGATGAAGCTCGACCAAATAACCGCACAGGTAAGGCTGCTCGGCAGAGAACACATCTCTACCTCCGAGCAGCTTTTCTCATATAAGTCAAAGGTGGAGGACGAAATCAAAACCCTTACTGCCGACAGAACACATCTCCGAAACGAAATACGAAAAGTAAATATTGATGATGATTTGCTGTCCGGCAAAAAGCAACAGATTTCAGCCTTATCCGAAAGGCTCAAAGAACTTCGCAAGGAAGTTCGACTATGCGACGGTATCGCTGGGCGCTCTGGCGTTATGCGGGAGAACTTAAATGCGGTGCTTGCAGATGAAGAAAAAATCAAGAGCAACAGAAAGGAGAACCGTGATTATGAACACAGGCGGTGACGCAGCGGAACAGGTTGTCAGGCTCTCGCTTGAAGGCTTTGAAGTAGCTGCAAAACTAACGGGAACGGCGGCGAAGGAGCTGACCGTTCTTCTTGTTTCTGTGCTGAAGCAGGAACAGAAAACCAAAGGCAAAGCACGCCTTACCAATATGCTCAAATCGGGAAAGGAACTCAAGGTTTTTTCCGTTCCGAATAAAGACCTGAAGAAGTTTACCGAACAGGCAAAGAAGTACGGTGTGCTTTACTGTGTGCTGAGGGACAAATACAGCAAGGACGATAACGCTCCGGTGGATATTATCGCCCGTGCGGAGGACGCTTCTAAAATTCAGCGTATCTTCGACCGCTTTGAACTCGGAAATGTTGACAAGGGTTCCATCGTTGCCAATGCGGAAAAGAGTATTGCCCAGCGTGAGGAGCTTGCAAACGAAGTGCCGACCAAATCAAAGGGAGAAAGAATTGTGGAGGAAGCAATGGGAAAGCCCATTCAGAAGGACGGGGCATCTCACGAAAACCCCACGGTCGCCAAGACGGACAAAAACCCTCCGTCAAGGCAAAGCTCCGCCGAGGTCGATGGTAAATCTGATAAGGGTATTTCCAAATCAGCCGAAGAAAAGCCTTCCGTCCGTGAAAAGCTCGAACGGTATAAGGCACAGGCGAAAACGGAAAAAGAAGCGGACCGCACCGACTTTGATAAATCGGGAGAGAAACCCAAGTCCCAAAACCGCACCAATCAGACCACCCATCAGCAACCAAAGAAAAAGAAAAACAGAAATAAAAACAAAGCGAGGTAATCTACAATGACTAATAATTTCAAACCGAATAAGGGCGGCTACAGACAGCCGCAGCTTTCCCCCGAAGAATGGAAAGCAAAGAAGCAGGCAGAAAAGGACGCCGTTTATCAGATGATTGACGATACGGCGACCGCAATCGTTCAGGACGGCGAAAAGTTCAGAGGCTTTCTTGATACACAGGCAAGGCTCGACCGCTATTCCGCCGCAAACGCTCTGCTCATTTATAACCAGTACCCCAAAGCCACCCAGCTTAAAGACTTCGGTGACTGGGCGGAGGAAAAGGTATCTATCAATAAGGGTGCAAAGAGTATCTCCATTCTGGAACCTGTTGAGTACACAAAGGCGGACGGAACACCGGGCGTTTCCTACAATGTCAAAAAGGTCTTTGATGTATCGCAGACCAAAGGCAGACAGACTCCGGCTCCTACCGTCAACCGTGATCCGCAGGCTCTCGTTGCCGTGATGATTGACACATCTCCGGTTATCGTGGAGGTCGCACCCGAACTTCCGCATCCGCAGATGGGAGCCTTTTATGATAATGAGAAGCAGACGCTTTTTGTCAAGAAAGATATTAGCGACAGCGTTGCTCTTTGCCAGTGCGTAGCGCAGGAACTCGGCCACGCACAGCTTTCTATCGACAGCGACTATTACAGTCGCAAGGATATGGGCTTTCAGGCAATGTGCGTCGGCTATATGCTCTGCAAAAAGTACGGCGTGGACACCAAAAACTTTGCTATCAACCGTATCCCGGAGGAATGGAAGAACAAAGAGCCGAAGGAAATCCGTGCGGAGCTTTCCAAAACCCGCACGGCTATGAATGAAATCCATTCCCGTGTATCCGAGGAGATGTACTGCCAAAAGCAGGAACGCTCCAAAGACCGTGACAGCAGATAACGGAGGTAAAGAGAAATGAGAGAACGCCAGCACTTTGTCGCTTTGGACGAATATGAACACGGTATCGTGATTGACTCCCTCAATGAGAAGCGCAACGACCTTCGCAGCGAGGGCAAGTCTACCGACGCCGTTGATGAACTGATCGTAAAGGTCGGTCACGCCCCGCAAAAGAAGTTCAAGGTGATAGAAAAGGAAAAATGCCGGGATGAAGCAAGATGATAAGCAGTCTGCTGTCATTCTTTCCGTAATCGGCATACTTCCCGTAGTCTGTCTTGCGTTGTTGATTGCACCGTCCGTTAAAGGCGGCTTGCCGGAGATACTTCCGAAGTTGATGACAGTATTTAATAACCCGTTCCAAATAGAGCTTTGCGAGGACAGCCTAAAAACTGTCCTCGTTTTGCTTTTGTGCTACGGCTTCGGTATCGGCATTTATTTCTCAACACGCAGGAATTACAGACGCCGGGAGGAACACGGCTCTGCTAAATGGGGCGATGCACGAGCTGTCAATAAGAAATACTGCCAAACGCCCAAAAGTGAAAATAAGTTGATGACTCAGAATGTGAGCATCGGACTTAACGCCAAAAAGCACAGGCGCAATCTTAACACCCTTGTGTGTGGCGGATCGGGCGCAGGCAAAACCCGATTTTATTGCAAGCCGAATCTGATGCAGGCTAACACCTCGTTTGTGATACTCGACCCGAAAGGCGAAATTGTCCGGGATGTCGGAAAACTACTTGAAGCAAAGGGGTATGAGATTAAGGTTCTTGACCTTATCTCTATGGAAAAGAGCCATTGTTACAACCCCTTTGTCTACTTGCGCAGTGACAACGATATACAAAGACTTGTGACCAACCTTTTCAAGAGTACCACGCCGAAGGGTTCTCAAAGCAACGATCCTTTTTGGGACACGGCAGCGTCAATGCTTTTGCTTGCACTTGTATTCTATCTTCATTACGAAGCTCCTGAAGATGAACAGAATTTTGCAATGGTAATGGAAATGCTCAGAGCCGGCGTGATTGAGGACGAGGAAGAACCAAGACCTTCGCCCCTTGATAATCTCTTTTCCGAACTGGAATATGAGAACCCCGACCATATCGCACTCAAGTATTATCATTCCTACCATTCAGGCTCGGCAAAAACGCTGAAATCTATTCAGATTACCCTTGCCGCCCGTTTGGAGAAATTCAACCTTGAAAGCCTTGCTTCGCTCACCTCAACCGATGAGCTGGAGCTTGAAACTCTCGGTGAAAAGAAAACGGCACTATTTGCCCTGATACCTGATAACGATACGAGCTTTAACTTTTTGGTATCTATCCTTTACACACAGCTTTTTCAGCAGTTGTTTTATTCCGCCGACCATATTCACGGCGGCAGCCTGCCTATCCCTGTTCATTTCCTGATGGACGAGTTTGCCAATGTTTCACTCCATGATGACTTTGACAAGATACTTTCCGTTATGCGTTCTCGCTCGGTATCTGTCAGTATTATATTGCAGAACTTGGCACAGCTCAAAGCACTGTTCGAGAAGCAGTGGGAAAGCATCGTGGGTAACTGCGACGAGTTTTTGTATCTAGGCGGTAACGAACAGTCAACACACAAATATGTGAGCGAGCTGCTCGGTAAATCCACGATTGATACAAATACCTACGGTAAGAGCGAGGGCAAAAGCGGAAGCTATTCGACCAACTACCAGATAAGCGGCAGAGAGCTGCTAACCCCGGACGAGGTTCGTATGTTTGATAACCGTTACGCAATTCTCTTTATCCGTGGTGAGCGTCCGGTGCTTGATTTGAAATACGATATACTAAAACACACGAATGTGGCGCTGACCGCAGACGGAAAAGCCGGCGTTTACGAACACGGCGAAGTGAAGTCCGATGTCGCTGCCATCGAGCTTCTGAGCTTTGATAAATACAAGGCTCCCGAAACACAGACAGCAGAAACAAATTATGAGCTCCTCTCTGATGAGGACTTTGAAACCTAGTAAATTTATGGAGGAAAACACAATGAACATTATTAAGAAAACCAATAACAAGGAAACGAGAAAACTGTCCATGACTGGAAAAGTCAGAAAGGGATTCCGTACTTACTGTGCCGCAGTAATCGCAATAGCGTTTGCTGTGTGCATATCGGTAACCGCTTTCGCAGAAGGCGATAGTCCGCTTAATGTAATCAGCAATCTGTCGGACTTTATTTTCGGACTTATCCGTGCGATAGGTCTTATCCTGCTCGGCTTCGGCATAGTTCAGATTGGTCTTTCGCTTAAATCGCACGATCCGTCTCAGAGAGCTAACGGTTTCCTGACCCTTGCAGGCGGAGTAATAATCACCTTTGCAAAGGAAATCCTTGACCTTATCACAGGATGAAATAAGCAGCATAAACGGGGCGTATCCGTTTCGGGTGCGCCCCGAAAATATATTGAGGCAATACCTCAATAGGAAAGGATGGTTATATAAATGAGTGATAACTGGGTTGTGCAAAATCTTGTCGTTGCTCTTGGTGTATGGAATCAGAAGCTTACCGAAATATGGTCGCTTATCACCGCTTCTCCGCAGGACTTTAAAGGCGGCGATATATGGAACGTGATAGTTGACATATACGGTGCGGTTCAGGCTATCGGCTTTGCCCTGCTCGTCTTGTTTTTCGTTACGGGTATGGTGAAAACCTGCGGCTCGTTTTCCGATGTGAAAAAGCCGGAGCACGCACTGAAGCTATTCATAAGGTTCGCCCTCGCCAAAGGAGTGATAACCTACGGAATGGAGCTTATGCTCGCTCTGTTTGACATTGTTCAGGGTACGATTTCTGTGATTATGAATTCAGCCAGATTTTCTTCGGCGGATATGACTACGCTCCCCGATGGTATGGTATCGACAATCGAAAGCTGTAACTTTTTTGAAAGCATACCGATCTGGGCGGTAACCCTTATCGGCGGCTTTTTTATCACGGTTTTGTCCTTTATTATGATTATGAGCGTTTACGGCCGCTTCTTTAAGCTGTATATGTATACGGCGCTTGCCCCTATTCCCCTTTCGGCGTTTGCGGGTGAACCGACGCAGAATATCGGCAAGTCATTTTTAAAGAGCTACTGCGCCGTTTTGCTTGAAGGCGCGGTAATCGTGCTTGCCTGTATCATCTTTTCGGTGTTCGCTTCATCACCGCCGGAGATTAACGAGAGTGCCGCCGCAATAAATCAGGTGTGGTCGTATATTAGCGAGATTGTATTTAATATGCTTGTGCTTGTAGGCTCGGTTAAAATGAGCGACCGTGTGATAAAGGAAATGATGGGGTTGTAACGAGAACTTAGGGTAAAATGTGCCTAAGTTTTAAGTGAGCTTCATTTATTTTTGAAAATCTTCAATTTTGCTGTTGTGTTTTACGAAGAATTATGCTACAATATATACAGCAGAAAGGTAGGTGCAGACATTATGCCGAATATTAAACCCGTATCCGATTTGAGAAACTATACCGAGGTACTGCGTGACATTGCGGTAGGAGAGCCTGTGTTTCTTACCAAAAACGGCAGAGGCAGATATGCTATTGTCGATATTGAGGAATACGAAAAGACAAAAGCGACCTTGAAGCTTATGGGCGAATTATCCAAAGGCGAGCTTTCGGGAAAGGAAAAAGGCTGGACTGAGCTTGCAGAGGTAGAAAAAATGCTGGGTATAACAAATGACTGAGATAAAATTTTCGCCGGAAGCAATTGCCGATTTACAAAATACGAAAGCGTACATTGCCGATGAGCTTTGCAACGAACAGGCTGCTGTCCGTACGATTGAAAAGATTTTAAAGCGTATTCGTATGCTCAAAGATTTTCCCGAACTCGGCGCACCGCTGTCATCTATCGTAAATCTCGATACCGACTACCGTTTTCTTGTCTGCGGAAACTATACGGCATTTTACCGTGTGGAAAATGATACGGTATATATTTTGCGTGTGCTGTACGGCAGACGGGATTTTATGCGGATTCTGTTCGGGACACCGCAAGACAAAAACTAAACATTTCACAAAAATCGTCATCTGAAAAGGATGGCGATTTTTTATATCTGAAAGGAGGATTTATTTTGGAAGTAAAAATAAACAGAGAAATCCGCAACTACACAGAGTCTATGTTCTTTGGGCTGTCGCTTCGGCAGTTCATTTTTTCTGCCCTGGCTTGTGCTGTTGCGGTGGTCATATATTTTCTGCTCAGTCCGTATGTCGGCACCGAGACCGTTTCGTGGATGTGCATTTTAGCCGCCGCCCCTTTCGCGGCGCTCGGCTTTGTTAAGTACAACGGAATAACCGCAGAAAAATTTCTGTGGACGTGGATTAAGAGCGAGTTTCTTATACCGAAAAAGCTCGTGTTCCGTCCAAGAAACACCTACCTTGAGCTGATGAAGCCGGGTATCGAACAGAAAAACAAGGAGGCACTTAAAACACATGATTAAGACACTTGCAAAACTATTTAAACAGGAAAAGGAGAAGTTCGTAGTGCCAAAGGGCGTACAGGACGTCATTCCTATCAAGGCTATATATGACGACGGTATTTTCAAGGTCGGGAAAGACAAATTCTCCAAGACCTTTAAGTTTACGGATATTAACTATGCGGTAGCAAGCCGTGAGGACAAGGAAGCAATGTTCCTTGAATACTCCGAGCTGCTCAACTCGTTTGACAGCGGAGCGACAACCAAAATCACAATCAATAACCGCCGGCTTAACCGCATTGATTTTGAGAAAACCATTCTGCTCCCGCTTAAAGGTGACGAACTCGATGTCTACCGTGAGGAATACAACAAAATTCTGCTCGAAAAGGCGACCGGCGCTAACGCCATCGTGCAGGACAAGTATATTACTATCTCGGTCAGCAAGAAAAATATTGAGGAAGCAAGAAGCTATTTTGCCCGCGTCGGCACAGACCTGATTGCCCACTTCGGCAGGCTCGGAAGTAAATGCACCGAGCTTGAAACCGATGAACGCCTGAGAGTTTTCCATGACTTTTATCGGGTCGGCGAGGAAAGCTCTTTCCGTTTTGACATCAGGGAAACCCGCAGGAAAGGGCACGATTTCAAGGACTATATCTGCCCCGACTCGATGGAGTTTGAAAAGGACTATCTGAAAATCGGCGACCGCTACGCAAGGGTGCTTTTCCTGCGCGAGTATGCGTCGTTTATCAAGGACGATATGGTGGCAGAGCTTACTGACCTTAACCGCAATCTGATGATGTCGATTGATGTTATTCCTGTTCCCACCGACGAGGCGGTGCGTGAAGCGGAGAGCAGACTGCTCGGTGTGGCGACGAACATCACAAACTGGCAGAGGAAGCAAAATCAGAACAACAATTTTTCCGCCGCCGTGCCTTACGATATGGAACAGCAGCGCAAGGAGATGAAGGAATTTCTTGACGACCTGACTACAAGAGACCAGCGTATGATGTTTGCTGTGATTACCTTTGTGCATACGGCAGATAGCAAAGCACAGCTCGACCAGGACACCGAGGCGCTGCTTACCGTAGCAAGAAAGCACCTTTGCCAGTTTGGTGTGCTGAAATTTCAGCAGCTTGACGGACTTAATACGGTTATGCCATTCGGCATACGAAAGATTGATACGTTCCGCACTCTTACCACCGAGTCGTTGGCGGTGTTTATTCCGTTCCGTGTTCAGGACATCTACCACGAAAACGGGATTTACTACGGGCAGAATGTAATCAGCAAGAATATGATTATCGCCGACCGCAGGTTGCTCCTGAACGGAAATGCGTTTATCTTAGGCGTGTCGGGCGGTGGTAAGTCCTTTGCGGCAAAGGGAGAGATAATCAATCAGATTCTAGCATCAGAAGCTGATGTAATCATCATAGACCCGGAGCGGGAGTATTCAGCACTTGTGAAAGCGCTGGGCGGCGAGATTATCAATATCTCGGCTACTTCAAAAAGCCATATCAACGCTATGGATATGAACAAGGAATACGGTGACGGTGTGAACCCCGTCATATTAAAATCCGAGTTCATTATGTCGCTGTGCGAACAGCTTATCGGAGGTGAGAACCTCGGCGCAAAGCAGAAGTCGATTATCGACCGCTGTACCGCAAGCGTTTACCGCGTATATCAGCAGAGCGGCTACACGGGTACGGTTCCGACACTTCGGGACTTCCGTGAGGAGCTTCTCAGGCAGGACGAGCCGGAGGCACGAGAGATTGCACTTGCGATTGAGCTGTTCACAAACGGCTCGCTCAACACCTTTGCAAAGCCGACCAATGTGGACACGGATAACCGCCTTATCTGCTACGATATTCTCGACCTCGGCAAGCAGCTTATGCCTATCGGTATGCTTGTTGTACTCGACAGCATTTTGAACCGTATCACGCAGAACAGGGCGAAGGGCAAGAACACCTATATCTTTATTGATGAGATTTACTTGCTTTTCCGGCATGAATACAGTGCAAACTTCCTCTTTACCCTTTGGAAGCGAGTAAGAAAGTACGGCGCTTATGCTACCGGTATTACGCAGAATGTGGATGACCTGTTGCAGAGTCATACGGCGAGAACGATGCTTGCAAACTCCGAATTTATCATAATGTTGAGCCAGGCTTCGACCGACAGAATGAGACTGTCGGAGCTGCTTAACATATCCGACCGTCAGATGTCGTATATAACCGATGTCGAAGCAGGACACGGACTGATAAAGGTGGGCAGCTCGCTCGTGCCTTTTGCAAACAAGTTCCCGAAGAATACGAAGCTGTATAAGCTGATGACTACAAAGCCGGGAGAGAGCGTTTAGCTCTCTCCTTGCTGATTTAAGGAGTGAGCATAATGGCAGATATTAAAACAAGAGACAGGCTCAGAGGTACGATTAAAACCATTGATAAAGCCTATGTTGCGGGGCAGCACATGAAACGCGCATATATTTCCACAAAGGATAAAGCCGAACACAGCACATATTCTGACGAAAACTCGGCTGATGAATATGCTGTGGACAGATTTGAGCAAGGAGTTGATACAGCTGTCCATGAAGGTGTCCGACTGATTAACAGAGCCGGACGGAAAGGTGTGGACGTCACAAAGAAAAGTGTAGGCAAGGCAAATGACGCTGTTCGTAATTTCAAGGTAAAACATAGTGAAAATGCTTTACAAAAGCAGACGCAGAACATCGGCAACAAAACGACAAGAACTGCCGAAAAATCTGCGGAAAAAGCCATAAAGCAATCCGCCCGTTCAACCGGAAACAAGACGATTAAGACAGTTGGAAAAGGCTCTGCAAATGCGGTTCAGAAGTCGGTCAAAACCGCCGAGCAGACCGCAAAGATCGCAATAAAAACCTCACAACAGGCGGCTAAAGCGGCACAGCAAACCGCGAAGGCTGCCGCAAAAGCTACACAGAAAGCCGCACAAATTGCCAAAGAAACGGCAAAGGCAGCTGCGGAATCTGTAAAGGTTACGGTAAAAGCCACCGTCACAGCTACAAAGGCGGTAATAGCAGGCATAAAAGCCATTGCCGCCGCTATAGCGGCGGGAGGGTGGATTGCAGTATTGATAATTCTCATCGTTTGCCTGTTAGCCCTGATCCTCGGCTCGGTGTTCGGCATCTTCTTTTCGGGTGAGGATAAAAGTAGCGGAATGTCAATACAGACCGTCATGCAGGAAATAGACACGGAGTATGAAAACAGGTTGTCCGAGATAAAGGAAAGCAATACTTATGATGTTATTGAAATGAGCGGAAGCAAGGCAGAGTGGAAAGAGGTACTCACCGTGTATTCAGTTAAAGTCAATACTGATACTGACAACCCGCAGGAGGTTGTCACTATGGACGAGGGCAAGAGGCAGCTTCTCAAAGATGTTTTTTGGGAGATGAACAGCATATCTTCGCGGACGGAAAGCAAAGAGGAAACGGTTGTGACTGAAAGCGATGACGGGAATGGGAATGCGGTGAGGACAGAAACTACTGTGACGAAAACATATTTGTATATCACCGTGACACATAAAACGACCGATGAAATGGCGGAGGAGTATGGGTTCAGTGAGGAACAGAGGGAGATGATTGAGGTGCTTTTGAAGGAGGAGAATGAGTATTTGTGGGAGGGGTGGGAGGAATAGCTGAAAGGATTTGATTGTGAGACGGCGTGAAATGAGAAAAAGGTTAATTATAGCTAACATAGCTTAAAATCCTTGACAATAAAATATATAAATGTTACAATTTAATCATCGGATCATTATGCTTATTGCGTGATACGAATTTTAAAGGGTGATGATATATATGAAAATAGCAATATGCGATGATGAGCGGATATTTACGGATATTTTCCGTGAAAAGCTTGAAATGACCGCCGAAAAATGCGGTATAGAATGTACTGTTTCAGCTTTCTTAAATGGTGCAGAAATGATAAGTATGCTTAATAGGTTTGATGCGGTATTTCTGGATGTAGATATGCCGGGGCTCAGCGGAGAGGAGACGGCAGAATATATTATCGGTTCGGAAAAAACTCTGCCAATTATTTTCGTAACTAATCACGACGATTTTGTGTTTTCTTCATTCAGATACAGACCTTTCGGATTTTTACGGAAAAGATATATCGACAGTGAGCTTGAAGATATTATCAAACGGCTTGATAAATATCTGGCTGAGATAGAAAGATGTTATACATTCAATTCACACAATAAGCTGATTTCTGTACGATTAAATGATATTAATTATATTGAGGTTTACGGTCATGAAACACTTGTACATACCGCAAATGCGGTATTAACGACTTCAAAAGCTCTTTTCACAATTGAAAAGGAACTGTCCGAATATGGCTTTATCAGAACTCATAAATCATACATCGTAAATACCCGTTATATTTTTTCTGTTGAACGCAACAGCATCATATTAAGTAACGGAGAAAACTTACCTGTCAGCAGAACTAAATTGACCGACGTAAAACAAATGATGATTAAATTTACAGGAGCGAACTGATATGGAATGGTTATCCGAGACAACTGAACTTTTGGCAACGGTCTGCGAAAATGTAATTATTCTGTGGTTTCTTACCTCGTTTTTCGGTACAAAGTACGATGGATATAAAAAGATCATCGCATTTATCGCAGCTGTTGTGATTACAACGGTGTTTACTTCCCTGTTTTCTTTTGCATTCCCGAATGAATTTCTTGCCTGCACCTTCGGTTTTATTATAATACTTGCTGTATATTGTCGCTTGTGCCTTAAAGGAACGGTTTGGTGCCATATTCTTCTGCCGGTAATGTCGGAAACAGTGCTTATGCTGGTTGCTATAAGCATTAACGCTTTGTCTGTATATTTCACGCCGCTTACCTCTGCCGATGCAATAAACGACAAGAGCGTAATGCGAGTTTTAATCCTTTTTATATCAAAGCTGATATTGTTTGCATTATTAGGACTTATACTGCTCTTGACAAAGAGAAACCGGTCTGAACTAAGGCAGAACGAGTGGATAGCTTTCAGTGCTGTTTTTGCCGCTACGCTTGTAAGCGGTGTATGTATCTATGAAAGTGAGCTTAATGAAGAAAAAGGGATAATGTTCTTTATTTTGCCGGTAGCAGGACTTATAATAATAAATGTAGTCTCATTTTATATGCTGGTCAGAATATCACGCGAGCATAAAGAAAATATCAAAAAGTCAATGCTGCTTGTACAGATAAATGAACAAGAAAAAAATCTTCAGGAAATTCACGTTGTATATAAAGAAGAGCGAATGATACGGCACAATATAAGCGGACAGCTCAGTACATTGAAAGAACTCATCACAAACGGTAAATATGAGCAGGCAGAATGCTTTTTAAACAGCGTTGAAATCCCCGATCTTTCTACGAAAATCGCTAATGTGACCGATAACGATATGCTTAATGCAATACTCGGTTTTCTTTCACGAAAATGTGCCGGTAGCGATGCAGTGTTGCATACAAGCATATTATCCTCGGATATCCGCAGTTTTTCGCCGGCTGACATAAGCGTCATACTTACAAACCTCGTTACAAATGCTCTTGAAGCGTGTATAGAATCCGCTGACCGTGAAATTAAGCTTGAGCTTTTTATTCAGAGAAATTATTACTGCATTAAAGTGGTGAATGCAATAAAAGGCTCGGTGCTTTCGGATAATCCCAAGCTTGCTACAACAAAACAGGATAAGACGGTGCATGGATTCGGCGTGGAAAGTGTAAAAATGCTTGCCGAAAAGTACAACGGTATTACTTCATTTACAGAAAGCGGAGGGTATTTTACTGCAGAGGTATGGTTAAAATTGCCTATGAACGAAGACGATAATTCGAACATTAACGATAACATATAACACACAGGGATAGATTAATTTTAAATTATTGCCAAAAAATACTGTCATCAATGCTTCATACGCATTTGATGGCAGTTTTTTATGCCAAGATATTGTGCTTGTTCAGCGAAGTACAGTTGGATTAAATGCCCATTAATATGCTGTGATGTTGATATATACATCTTACAAGGTGTAAACGAAGCATGAAGATGCATTTATGATAAGAAATATTTCATCACAAACCGAAATTGTGCATTTCAGGTCGAAATATGTGCATTTCAGGAAAAACTATTGCATTAATAGAAAGAATGCGAGTATACTTATTATGAAAAAACTTGAAATGATTATGTTATAACAACTTTTGTCTAACATGAAAAATTAGTATTACAATAATCATTTAAGAGTACTGACATATGAAAGGCAGTGAAATAAGTTGGAGAAGTTTAAAAAAGTTATAGCAAAGGTGATTAGCGTAATCACAGCGGCATCAATTTCACTTCAGATTGCGGCTTCTGCCGGAGCTGAGGCGGGTATTGATTTCCGGACAGATGATTTTGAGGTCACAGATTCGGTTTTTGTTGAGGAAGAAGCTTCAGAACCGGAAATTTTGTATGAAATAATGAACACAAAACGGGCGGGAAGTCTTGATTTTTCTTGACTTCCCGCCTTTTTTGTTACTAATTTGTTATTAGTTCAATGTTCAATCGCAGTTCTTCTATATTTTTATGGGTGTAGACCCGTTCCCCCGTTCCCTTTGATTTATGCCCCATAAGTCGATCAATGCAAACCTTGTTTGCCCCGGCTGAATCAAGCCGTGATCTGAACGTGTGGCGGCACTCATGCGGCGTGTGATCCATTTTCAGGGCTTCCATAATCGCCGCCCAAAATTCCCGGTATTGGGTTTGGTTCAGCTTCTTTCCGTTGTATTCAAACAGATAACCGCTTTTTGACTGTTCAAACCGCTTTTGAACAATGCTTTGAATTTTTGAATGAATGGGGATCAGGCGATTTTTGCCCGCCGCCGTTTTCGTTCCCCCGGTCAACGTCCATTCTCGGAGGTTCACCGTTTCCGTTCGCAAATCAATCATTTCCGAAATTCTGAACCCCGTATAAAGAAAGAACAAAACTGAATCTACCCACGGGAAATTTTGATTTTCCCACAACCGGGAAACTTCTTCATCGGTGAAGATTTCCTTTGTTGTTTCGGGGATTGGATCGGAAGTCAACAGATCGGAACAGCGCTTTGAAATTATATCCAGTTCAAGGGCGAAGCGGTCAAGATGCCCCCACAGGTTTTTTATTGCCCCTTGCGTGGAGTACCCACAACCGCAGCTATCAATACAATCTTGCATTTGGTAGGATTTGATTTGCTTATATCTGACCTTCCCCAATTTGGAACAATGCTTATATGCTGATTTCAGCGAAGAACGGTTTGAAGTTCCCAATTTGACCGCCCTTTTTTCTTCCCACAGATCGAACAGTTCTTGAAGGGTGATTTTGTCCGCTTCAATATCCCACGGATCATTGTTGTATTGGGCAAGCAGGATCATTCCTTCTTCTTTGGTTGCCGTGTACCCGATGGGCTTTTGCCGCCCTGAAATTCCTTCCTTCACAATCCACGGCTTGCGCCTGTTCCCTGACAATTTCGTTACTGTTCCATAGCCGTTCGGATTTTTCATATTTCACCGCCCCTACTTGAAAATTTCATATTTCGGCGGTATAATAGATAATGACCGCCAAAAAATCACTTCATCCTGATTTTCGGTCGCTTCCCCCGTGGGTACTGCAATACTCACGGGGGATTTTTTTATTTTGTCAACAAAGCGTTTTCCAGCATTGATTTTTGTTCAAGTACACTATCAATGTATGAAAAACAAGCGGATTTTGAATTGTGAAGCTGTTCCCACATATCTTGAAAATAATATGTTCCGCTTTTTCCCTTTTTACCGCAAAACGCTTTGAACAGGTTATACGCCTGTATGCACCTTTCACACAATTCAATTTTTGTTTCAATTTCTTCTTTGGTCGCTGTTTTCATCCAGCGAACACCTGTCTTTCCTATTTCGGAAGCGGTTTGATATATGGCTGATTCGTGCTTTTCAATCTGTTCAGCGTATTTCTGACTAAAATTGAAAGTCATATCGTCCCGTGACATATTGCACTTCCTTTCTGTTTTTGAAATTCACTTTTCAAAAGTCAAGATAATTCAAGTTCAACTTGGTTTTTCTTACTATTATATTTTTCTGAAATCACCGTTAAATGACGATGAAATTTTCAGAGGTATTCAAAATATGAAAACAAGTTGACTTATCTTGAATTTCCCTGTAATTTCGGGCACTTCAACTTGAATTATAAACTTGACTTATCTTGAATTTAAGTTGAACTATACTCAAAATCCACAAAGATCACATTGCCTTCCCGCTTGATGATTCTTTTTGAACCGAATATTTCGGATCGGTAAGAAGTGTTTCAATGATACCCTTGACGTTGCCCCGAACTTCCGCACGGTCGATTTCGTCCAGCGAAGAATAACTGAAAAGCAATTCCGTAATTTTTGTTCGTTCCTTTTCGTTTAGTTCAATGAACTTTGAAAAAGCCTGTAAAGCCTCTTTCCCGTAAACTTCTTCAATACACTTGGCAAGTTCAACTTCCGAACAAATTTGTTCAAGGTTGGATTCGCTATCAAGTTTTTTCCATTCTTCTTCTTTACTGAACCACCCCGTAACTTCTTCTATTGGTAGTTGTAATATTTGAGAAAGTTTTGCAATTCGATCCGCACGGATTGTTTCAATGTTGCCGCTTTCCCACCTTTGAACGGTTGCTTCCGCAACGCCCACGGCGGCAGCAACTTCTTTCAAGGTCAATCGCAAAGACTTTCGCCTTTCTCTGATTTTCATGCCCTTGTTCATGCAATCACATCCTTTCCATATAAGATTATACAACACTTCCCGCAAGTTTTCAATACGCAGACGAAAGAAAAATGAAATTTTTTCAAAAAACTTTCGTAAAGGTATTGACAAGCCCGAAAGTTGGTGCTATACTGTATTCAGAACTTACGGGAACGTAAGTTTACAGGAAACGAAAACAGCCGTTGCAGCGGCACACCTGAAAGGATGAAGTGATTATGAAGGATTGGGACAAGGAAAAAGCCTATTGCGAAAAGCGGGCTTCCGAACTTACTTCCGAAATGGAAGCAGCAATCGAAACTTCCGACAGAGCAAGATTTCAAAAAGCCTTTGAAACAGCGCAAAGGTATATGACAAGAAAGCAGCTTAATTCCTTACTCAAAGCCTTTTATGAAAGGACGGTTCAAAAATGAAGAAACAGAGTTTGCAGCCGATAATCGAAAAACTTGAAAGTTTATTTTCAAAGTTCAACGAAAAGTTCTATAACAATGAACTTCAAACCCCGGTGATTACGGTATCGCCGGACACCACAAAAGGCGCTTATGGTTGGTGTACTGGTTGGAAAGCGTGGAGTACGGAAGCCCCGAAGCCCATTAAAGACCTTTCCACCCTGACGAAAGAACAGCTTGACAGCATGAAGAAAGACGATGGATATTACGAAATCAATCTTTGTGCGGAACACCTTGCAAGACCTTTTGAAAAGATAGCTGAAACCCTTCTTCACGAAATGGTTCACCTTTACAACTTGCAGGAAGGGATTCAGGACACAAGCCGGGGCGGTACTTACCACAATAAGAAGTACAAGGAAGCCGCCGAAAATCACGGGCTGAACGTGGAAAAGGATGCGAAATACGGCTGGACGAAAACCACCCTGAACGATGAAGCACAGGCGTTCGTTGACAGCTTGCAGGATAAGAAATTTGAACTGTACCGCAAATCCATTCCGAAACTTCCCGGCGCAAGCAAGGCAAAGAGTTCAACCCGCAAATATGTTTGTCCGATGTGTGGTTGCATTATCAGGGCAACGAAAGAAGTTCATGTAATTTGCGGTGATTGCAACGTGGAATTTGAACTTGACGAAGAATAATTGAAACGGCTGACCTAACGGCTTGACGGGGGAAAGGATGAAACAATGACGATAACCTTGAAGCCCTACAATTCAAAATTCTTCCCCGTGCTGGCAAGCTGGAAAATTGGAAGTGTTCAGTTTGAAGGGGTTTACGAAAGCAAAGAAGAAGCGATTTCCCACCTTTCCGGGCGGTTCGGAAAGATCAGGATCATAAACAAATTGTAAAGGGGCGATTGCCCCGCCTAATGCAGCCGATGGACGGTCACAAGCCCGTGAAAATGCAGAGTGGGCGAACCTTGAAAACTAAATCTATCCGGCAGCGGGCTTGTCACCCGCAAGGGGTAAACAATGTAAAACCCCTGTATAAGCGCCGTACAAATTCAAAGAAAGGATTGAACAAAATGAACAAAGTTAGAAGAAAAGAAATTCAGCGCATTATTGAGAAAGTGGAAGCGTTATCGGGCGATTTTGAAGAATTGCTTGAAGAAATCGAAAGCGTGAAGAATGACGAAAAAGAATACCGGGACAATATGCCGGAAAACCTTCAATCTTCCGAACGCTATGAAACGGCTGAAAGCGCTTGCGAAGCCCTTGAAAATGCGTATGATACATTGGACGAAGCAAAAGATCAGCTTGACGAAGTTGTTTCTTCCCTTGAAGAAGCTATGAACTGATAAAGGGGGATAATAAATGAAATACAGATATTTTAGCACACAACGCCCGGTTGCGCCGGGAACATTCCCGAAAAAGGCGGGATGTGAAATTTCCAACTATCCGCAAAAAATCTATATTGACGGTATGGGTTTTGATGCTTGGGGACACATTGATTACAATGAACCCCTGACGGATGCGGAAGTCAAGGATTACGAATTGCAACCCGCAAGATACGAATTCAGCGTAAAATTCAACCCGGACAATGAACAGATGGGAAGAATTCATAAATTGTTCAAGCGGTGGTGTGAATATGTTGCGGAAGATGGTTCAAAGCCCTTTGCAGATTACACGGTTGAAAAATTCTTTGAAGTTATGATGCAGTCGGGCAGCTTCCACACCATGAACCGCCACATTGAAAATATGGAATACGAATTGAAATAAGAAAGGGGTGAAAACATGGCTTACGATTATTCCAAATTGAACGGGCGAATTATTGAGGTATGCGGGACAAGAAAGGCTTTCGCTGAAAGAATGGGATTTTCGGAAGCGACAATCTCAAAGAAATTACGGGGTGAAATTCCTTTCCGACAGGAAGAAATTTCGCACAGTATAAAAGTTTTGGGCTTAAATACTTCCGATATTCTTGAATATTTTTTTACCGAAAAACTTTCGTAAACGTAAGTACAGGAAGGAAGTGAATTGCTTTGAAGAAAGTTGTTGCAGCCTGTATTGATCGAATTTTTGAATTCGATTCGCAGGAAGAAGCGGCGGCGTACATTGAGAAATTGCGCAGCTTGGAAAAGACTTTCCGCATTGTCCAGCGGGGCGATGCCGGGAATAAATACCGGGTTAGAATTCAGGAACAGTACAATTCAAACCCGATGATCGAAAACTAAATCAAAGAAAGGATGAAGTGAACATGGCATTTTCAAACAAACTTACGGACTTGATGCGAAACTTGGGTATTTCGCAGACAAAACTTCACGAATTGACCGGGATCGGCAAATCGTCAATCAGTCAATACCTTTCGGGCAAGAATGAACCCACGGAAGCCCGGAAACGTGAAATTGCGGTTGCGCTTGGGGTTCAAGAAGATTATTTCAATGAGTTTGAACCCGCGGCGAAAATTCAGCACAATTCCACCTACAATTTGCCCGTGAAAGTTGCAGCTAAATTGATGGGCAAATCCAAAGAATGGGTTATGCAGGGATTAAGGGACGGCGTTTTCCCGTGGGGCTATGCGGTGAAGCTGACTGATTGGAGTTACTTCATTTCTTCCGTGAAGTTCACCGAATACACCGGGATTCAGATTCCGGCAGCATAAGAAAGGCGGTCAATCAGGATGAAGAAATCGACAAAAAAAAAAAAACATACTGGAAAACGGGCGTTGCGGATGCCCGATTCCATACGGTCACATTCACGATATTTCAATGAAAGTCAAAGAATACTACCATTTTTCCGCACCTGAATTTTGGATGTGGAAGATGTTTCAATTTGGTTATGCCTACGGAAAGGGCAGGAAATGAGGTGAAGAAACGAAGATGCAGTTATTTCCACACCAACAGACCGCCTTGAAGGAAACGGAACAATTCAACCGGGTTGCCTATTATCTTGATATGGGCTTGGGTAAAACCTTTGTGGGAAGCGAAAAGGCAATCAGCTTTCACCTTCCGATTGTGGTTATTTGCCAAAAATCCAAAGTTCAAGATTGGCTTGAACACTTCCGGCAGAATTACAACATTGGGGTTTTTGACCTGACGAACAAAAAGCAGCTTGAAGAATTCAGCGGCACAGTTGGAAATTTTGTCGGAGTTATCAATTACGATTTGGTGTTCAGGCGCTCATATTTCGCCCATATAATCGGGTTTACATTGGTGCTTGATGAAAGTTCCGTTATCCAAAACGAAAGCACACAGCGGGCGAAATTCATACTGAAAATGCAGCCGGAAAACGTGATCCTGTTATCGGGAACACCCACGGCGGGCAAGTATGAAAAATTATGGTCGCAGTTGCATTTGTTGGGCTGGTCGATCAGCAAAGATTTGTATTACAAACAGTACGTTGAAATGGAGTGGATCGAGGATCACAACAGCGGGTTCAGAATTCCGCACGTTGTAGGTTACAAGAATGTTGACCGCCTGAAAATGAAGCTGGCGCAGCATGGGGCGATTTTTATGAAATCGGAAGAAGTGTTCGATTTGCCGGAACAGGTGATTATTCCCATTCAGTCAAAGGCAACTTCCGAATATCGGCGCTTCATGCGGGATGCCGTTATCACGATTAACGGGCGGGAATTTATAGGCGATACCATTCTTTCAAAACGGACATACGCCCGGATGATGTGCAGCTTCCTAAACCGTGAAAGGGTTGATGCGTTCAAGGATTTGGTTCAGTCAACGGAAGATCGCTTGATTGTGTTCTACAATTTCAACGATGAATTGACAATCCTGAAAGCGGAAATCGCTGAACGCCCTATTTCCATTGTGAACGGGGAAACGAAAGATTTGACCGCATACGAAAATTGCGGCGATTCCGTTACCTTTGTTCAGTATCAGGCGGGGGCGATGGGGCTGAACTTGCAAAAGGCGAACAAGATCATTTATTTCAGCCTGACGGATAGAAGCGAATTGTTTGAACAGTCGAAAAAGCGAATTCACAGGATCGGGCAGCAAAAGACCTGTTTCTATTATCAGATGATTTGCCCCGGAACGGTGGAAGAAGCGATTTTGGAAACACTTGAAATGCGAAAGGATTTTACAGATGAACTATTCAAAAAGTATCAAGAAGAAATCAATCGGTAAAAGGATTTTGATTTCTTGGGCAGTTGTGGCGCTGATTTTCGCCCTGATCGGGTTTGCAGTCGGAGCGGCAACCAATAAGCCCAAAGACGAAGCGCAAGCCCCGGAAACCCCCGAAATTCTCATTTACGGGCAGTACGAAGGGCGAATATTTCAAGGGGATTTGCCCCAAAGCTGGACGGGCAAGAACCTGACTTTCGTTCCCCTTGATGTTCCGATGGATGCACGGTTGCAGGAATATGTTTTCTATCTTTCGGAAGCATACGACATTGATTTCACCTTTGTTATGGCGTTGATCCAACACGAAACAAATTTTGAAGCGGGGGCAATCAGTTCAACGGATGATTACGGGCTGATGCAGATCAACAGCGTAAACCATACATACCTTGCCGAAGAACTTGGAATTACGGATTTTCTTGATCCGTATGAAAACGTAAAAGCGGGAATGTTCATTTTGCGGAAGCTGTTTGAAAAGTACGAAACCCCGGAAAAGGTGCTTATGGCGTACAACATGGGCGAAACAGGCGCAGCCCGATTGTGGGAACAGGGAATTTTTGAAGTGAACTATTCAAAAGAGGTTTTACAGAAACAAGCGGAATATGCCGCTGAAATAGAAAGGAGCAAAAACAATGATTAAGTGTAAACAGGCAATCGAAAGTTCGGCTTGCGGAAAAACGTGCTGTTGCTTGGAGTGCGAGGAAAAGGACACTTGCAAGGATATTTGCACCGAATTGAAAGAAGGGTGCGAAGATGCCTTTGAAGATGAAAACGCCCTTGCAACCTTGCAGAGCGAAGCCGGAACGGTGATTCAGGCAATCGCCGCCCTGACGGTTCAAAAAAAGGCGATTGAGGATCAGGAAAAGGCGATGCGGGCGCAGCTTTTGGCGGCGATGGAAAAATACGGCGTGAAATCCTTTGAAAGCGATGCGGTGAAATTCGTGTACGTTGCACCGACAACCCGAACCACGATTGACAGCGCAAAATTAAAGAAAGATTTGCCGGACGTTGCCGCAAAGTATTCCAAAACAAGCCCTGTTTCCGCTTCCGTGAAGATCACGGTGAAGTGACAGGGGGCGCAAATGGAACTTACCTACGATGTAGCAAAGGAAAAAGGAAGCAGCCGTTATTTCGCCTATTCGGTGAAAACCCCGCATATCCCGGTTTTCGGTTCGCTGGGCGATAAGAAACACGCCCTTCACGTTGCCGCTGACTGTATGGGGATTTCATACAAGGATTATATGAAATTGCGAAGGAAAGCGGGGTGACAAAATGACAGGTGAAGATGTGAAGAAAATTCGTGTAATGAATGATCTTTCACAGGAAGAATTCGGTAAACGGATCGGGTTGTCGAAATCAGGCGTTTCCAACATTGAAAACGGTCAAAGAAAGGTGACTAAAAAAGTCGAAAAGATGATTGATATTATTTTCGGCAAAGATAAAACCCTGATTTTGGCAGATATGCCCCTTGATGAATTTTTAAGGAAGATACCGACAAAACGCTTGCTTGAAGAATTGGAAAGGCGGGTGAAGTAGTGGCAGAAGAAAAACTGTTTGAAGAACGGATCAAGAAATACTTTCATTCCGTGGGCATTTACCCGGCTGGTTATCCCACGGATAGAATGAAGGTTGAAATGGTCGGTTGGTACACCAAAATTTGGGGCGGCGGTTTTCAGAAATCAGGTATTCCCGATTTGATATGTTGCGTAAACGGGTTCACGCTGGCGGTGGAAATCAAGGCAACGAACGGCAGACCTTCCGAATTGCAAAAGCTGAATATCAGCCGGATCAACAAATCAGGCGGGATCGGGGTTTTCCTTTATCCCGAAGGGTTTGAACAGTTCAAGGAACTTGTAAAGGGGGTGATTGAGTGCAATTCTCACATTCAAGAATTGATATGTTTGAAAAGTGCAAACGCAAGTACAAAATGCGCTATTTGGACGGGATAACAACCGATCCACCTTCCGAACCTGACAACCCCCTGATTTTGGGGCAAGCGGTTCACACAGGCATTGCGCAAGGCGTGGAAGCGGCGATTCAGGAATACTTTTTCAGTTACCCCGTTATCACGGATGCCCACGTCAACGAAGCCTTGAAGTTGGAAGCGGTGATCCCAAAGGCGCAAGCGGCAATCCCGCCGCATGGCAAATTTGAAGTTGAAATTTCGGACAGCGATTTCCACGGGTTCATTGATTACCTTGTCCCGGTCGGTTACATGGCGAAAGAAGCGCCGCTGAACCCATACGGAAAGGATGTAAACCTGTTTGACCTGTACGATTTCAAGTATTCAAACAACGTCAACGGTTACAAACAATCGGGGCAGCTTCACGAATACAAGTATTTTTTTGAGAAGAACAACCCCGACAGCCGGATCAGGAATATGTATTTCGTATTTGTCCCAAAGGCAACGATCCGGCAGAAAAAGACCGAAACCCTTCAAGATTTCCGGGAACGTCTGATTTCCGAACTTGACGGGCTGGAAGTGAAGGTTGTTCAAATGTGGTTCAACCCTGATAAAGTGATTGAATTTGCATTGAACATAAAGGCGGCGAACGAAGAAACCGAATTCCCCGCCGAAAAAAGTTACTTATGCAGATATTGCGAATTTCAAGAATTTTGCGAGAAAGGATGGAGTTATTTTATGAAACTACCTGAAAACAAGAGAAGGAACATTGAAGCGGTCACAAAGCGGGTGATTTGGATTTACGGAGCGCCGTTTTGCGGCAAAACCACATTCGCAAACGGATTCCCTGATCCGCTCATGTTGAACACGGACGGCAATATCAAGTTTGTCGATGCCCCGTACATTCATATCAAGGATGAAGTTCGGGTTGAGGGCAGACAGACGAAAAGAACCCTTGCGTGGGACGTTTTCAAGGATGCCGTTTCCGAACTGGAAAAGAAAGATAATTCCTTCAAAACGATTGTGGTTGACCTGTTGGAAGATTTATACGAGCATTGCCGCCTGTATATGTATCAGCAGATGGGGATCACCCACGAAAGCGATGATTCCTTCCGTGCATGGGATAAGGTGCGGGGCGAATTCCTGAACACCCTGAAAAAGCTGATGAACCTTGATTACGAAAACATTATCCTGATTTCCCATGAGGACACCACGAAGGACATTACGAAGAAGGGCGGCGATAAGATCACAGCGATCAAGCCCAACTTACAGGATAAAGTTGCCGTGAAGGTTGCCGGAATGGTGGATGTGGTTGCCCGTATCGTTGCCGATGGGGACGTTCGTTCTTTCTGTTTCAAGTCGAACGAAGTGATTTTTGGCGGTGGGCGCTTAAAGGTGAACGCAAAGGATATTCCGCTTGATGTGAACGCCTTATTCGCCGTATATGACGAAGCAAACAAGGCAGCGGCGCACGGTGGCGCTGTTCCTACCCCCGCCCCGGCAGCTACACCCGGCAGAACTACCCGCAAGCGCACGGAAACCCCCGCCACGGGCGCAGATAAGCCGCAGGACAGCCCCGAAGCCGAAGGGACGGTAAACAATACCCCTGACGAAGAAACCACGCAGGAAGCCGCAGAAACGCCCGCAGAGAGCGAGCCGCAGCCGGAAGCGGAAAATCCCCCGATGAACCCGCCCGAAGCCCCGGCAGAGGATGAAAAGCCCCGCCGCAAGCGCAAGGCGAGAGAATAAGAAAGGACGGTATAAACATGGACAAAATGAAAGCGCTGGATGCCCTGTTGGGCTTGGGAATTTTGGGTTCGCTGTTTGACACCAACGGCGTAAAGCCCCCGGACATTGAGAAATTCAAGGCGCAAGCCGAAGCAAAACGGGCAGAAGCCCGCAAGAACGCAACGGATTTCATGTTGCGGGATGCTGACAGACAGGCGAAAGCAGCAAAGGCGTTATATGATGCCTTTATCGCACAGGGGTTCAGCGACACACAGGCGCTTGAACTGACGAAAACCACCCTTGAAAATAATTAAAAAGAAAGGTTAAAAAGGTGAATTATTATGGCTGGCAACATTTGGGACGAGTTCGACAAGAACATTGACACGGAAGGGCTTGCAAAGGACGTTGAAGAAGCCGCCGAAAACGGCGGGGG
>ULWF01054576.1_pt1 | contig 43712 bp, 32 predicted proteins | sample 1960081 | NCBI WGS metagenome assembly ULWF01 (sample SAMEA4835805, study PRJEB28245) | human gut metagenome | biome: gut microbiome; material: fecal sample | place: Denmark | collected 2008
TGACTAACGTCGAACTTCGTTTTCAGCGCAGCTAATTATGAAACGCTGTTCGGCGTTAGCCAATTGTAAAAGTGTCTGCAAAAAAAATGACGAAGAACCGCTCGATGTAAAACAAAAATACAGACCGGATTCTTATAACGATTTGGCTTTAATGTAAACCTAAACTCGGCATAAGAAAAACGTATCAGCGGCATAAATGTACAGGCTGGAATATTGACTGTAGTTGACAGCCATAAATACCGGCCTGTTTGCCGGTAAAAACTGTGCCGTTTCTGCATCAAAAGTGGCCTGTTTTTAGACCGTAAACGATAGGTTAATGATTTGAAACATATACGCATTGTTTTGCTTACAGTTTTCTTTATGGAGATTCTTTCTCTGATTGTTTCTTAATGAAGGATATGCGTTTTCCTTTCAGTTTTTTTGCCGTTAATTTCTATGATGCTTTTTATGCAGGCTTATATGGATGAGAACATTTGTGGCAGTTTTGTTTTATTGCCATCAGAAAATAAGTACGGATGTTTTTGATGAAGAATAAAAAAATATTATCTTTGCAGTTAGACAAGTAAGGGCAGAAAACCCGTACATGTCATAACGGCGTGCTGAAAGGCTTACGGCATTATGCCGGACAAAAACGGCAGCATGCAGTTGACGAAAAGGGGCGGGGGATGGACAGATGTACTAAGGAGCAGCGGCACAAAAACATGGCCGCCATACATTCGGCAAACACAAAGCCGGAGATGATAGTCAGGAAGTATCTGTTTTCACGCGGATTCAGATACAGGCTGAATCATCCACGCCTGCCGGGACATCCAGACATAGTGCTGCGCAAATATCGCACGTGCATTTTTGTGAACGGCTGCTTCTGGCATGGACATGAAGGGTGCAAGTCTTTCAAGATGCCAAAGAGCAACGTTGACTTCTGGGCAGCCAAGATAAACCGCAACAGGCAGCGCGACAAAAGGGTGCAGCAGGAGCTGGCCGCCATGGGATGGCACTGCATGACTGTGTGGGAGTGTGAGCTGAAGGCAGACAGGCGTGAACAGACGCTGACGTCGCTCGAATACACCTTGAACCATATATATCTGGGCGACCGCACCGTGAGATACTCTCTGCCGGAAGACGACTGCGGCATGATGGCTGCAGAGGCCGGCCCTGAATATGGGGCGGCGGATGATGACGACGTGGCGATGATATAATGCATAGAATTAACAGCTAAACCGGAAACAAGAAAATAAATCTTTACAACTGTATGAGTTAAAAAACTAAATAGCTTACGTTTTAAGTGTAGAATTTGCTAAATTTGCGGCAGAAACAAGTATTGTGTAGATGAAAGATTTTGCGGCTATAGATTTTGAGACGGCCAACGGCGAGCGCAGTTCGGTGTGCAGCGTGGGCGTGGTGGTTGTGCGTGACGGTGAGATTGCCGACACGTTCTACTCGCTTATACAGCCCGAGCCAAATTATTACACCTATTGGTGCAGCAGAGTGCATGGCCTGACGCGCGAAGATACCGAGGAGGCACCGGCGTTCAGCGAGGTGTGGAAGCAGGTGGAGCCGCTCATTGAGGGGCTGCCGCTGGTGGCTCATAACAAAGGCTTTGACGAGGGCTGCCTTAAAGCCGCGTTCAAGGTTTATCAGATGGATTATCCCGACTACTGCTTTTACGATACCCTTGCCGCTGCCCGCAGGGCTTTTCCCTGTGCAGAGAATCATCAGCTGCATACTGTTGCTGCCCTTTGCGGCTACGACCTCACGATGCACCATAATGCCCTTGCTGATGCCGAGGCCTGTGCGTGGATTGCAAGAGAGATATTGTGATACTGCAATGTTGTGGCACATATACTGAGAATGAATAAAAGACGGAGTAAGAAAACAAGTCGAGTGTGTAATTGCTAAACAAAGAAGAAAAATGAAACCTATTGTAGCCATAGGAGATGTTCACGGTCTTGAAAAATGGAGAAGCATAGTTGATGAGCACGAAGACTGCACAATCGTGTTTCTGGGTGACTATCTTGATCCGTATGAATACATTACGCGCAGGCAACAGCTGGACAACCTGCGTGACATCATAGAACTTAAGAAGCGGCGCATGGACGACGTGGTGCTGCTTCTTGGCAACCATGACCTGCATTATTTCTGCGACAGGGCCCTGCCCGGTTCGCGCTACGACTTTCAGATAGAGAGGTTTGCCGAGGCTATGTTCAACGCCAACATAGAGCTGTTTCAGTATGCCTATCAGCAGGGCAACCGTATATTTACGCATGCCGGCATACAGCACAGCTGGTTTGTAGACGACTTTAAGGGCGACCTTACTCAGCCTATAGCGCATCAGCTGAATAATCCCGAGTCAATCCAGTTTAACGCCATGTTGCGCCTTGGGCATGCCAGGGGAGGACGCATAGGCAAAATCGGAGGAATATTCTGGGCAGACATAAGCGAACTGACCGACCCGCTGCATGGATATACGCAGATCGTTGGCCACAACCGCGTTGACGACATTACGGAGCGCTGCGGATATAATGACAACAAGATAATCTTCTGCGACTGTCTGCGCAACGGCAAATATTATTATGAGGAATGAGGCTGTAGGCCGTATGAGGCGGCTTTCATGCCTATACAGACAGGCTGTATAGTGTATACAGTATGGGTACAGCCTGAAATTCTCACTTGACATGGATTAAAAACATATAATTCATCGAAAAATTTTTGCTGCTTATGCTGCGGTTTGGCATAAGTGGCATTTATTTTTGCACAAAAATTAAATAACTTCGTATGATACTTTCAAACACATATATAAAAAATGAGTCAGCATTAAGAAAATATTTTTTAGGAAATATAAGACTTAATTGGACTTTTGGTTAGGTGATGTCATGGTGTAATTTCTTGATTTCAGACAATATTGGCAGGATAATGATGCCGTTGAGGCAGTTTCTGTGATTATATCCGTATGTTGCGGGGCTTTGTTATTTGCATAATGATAAGCTTATGCTTAGAAGAAGCGATAGGTTTTGTTTTGGGGTAAGATATTGTTTGCAATCGAAAGAAATGGGTGGGCTGTGGGTTTTTGTTTCTTATGAATAAGCATGTTTGGCGTACACAGGCTGCAGTATTGTCTGCATGGTTGTGGGCACGGGCATGTTGCGGTTTACATTTTTTTGTACGTTGCGGCTTGTAGCTTGGCGTATAAATAATAAATAGCTGGCTGTTGTTGATGCTGTGTTGCCGGTGTCAGCCGTTATTGTTACGGCTGATGTCGGTTGTGTATTGATATTAGAACCAAAAAATAAATAGACAATTAATTATGACAAAAGACCTATTCGACAAGTATATATGGCTTGTTGATGTAATTTACCGCTCGCGAAAAATAACGTTTGAGGAAATCAATGAGCGGTGGCTCAGGTCGAGCCTGAGCGACGGGCAGGACATACCTTTAAGGACATTCCACAACTGGCGTGCGGCCATAGAACAGATTTTCGACATAAACATTGAATGCAACAGAAAAGGAGGCTACTATTATTACATCGAGAATGTAGACGACCTGGAAAACAACGGGTTGCGAAACTGGCTGCTGAACACCTTTTCGGTTAATAATCTGCTTGTAGACGGGCATAACCTCAACAAGCGCATATTGTTTGAATATATGCCTTCGGACAAAGTGCATCTCGAAAAGATTCTTGAAGCCATGCGCGACGGACATGAGGCACGGCTCGAATATAGGTGTTACTGGTGTGAAGAGACAGGATATTATACTTTTAGACCTTATTGCGTAAAGTTATTCAAGCAGCATTGGTATGCAGTGGGGCAGTGTGTCGAATGTGGTTCTATACGCACATTTGCGTTAGACCATATAATAGATATGCACATCACCGACAAGGAGTTTGTCTATCCCAAGGACTTTAACCCGGAGAAGTTTTTTGAAAACAGCTTTGGCATAGTTATAAGTGATGACAATCCGGTAAAAATCCGCCTGAAGGTGTATGGAATGCATGCGTCGTATATGCGCTCTCAACCTTTGCATCATTCGCAGCAGGAAGTTGAGACTGCCGAAGGTTACTCGGTGTTTGAGTATTATATGCGCCCTACGTGCGACCTGATACAGGAGATATTGTCGCGCGGCTCGGATGTAGAGGTGGTATCTCCCGAAAGTTTCCGTAAAAAAGTTGCAGAAGTAATACGCAGGATGGCCGGAAGATACGATGGTGATTCATAATTGGCTACGCCGAACCACGTTTCACAATTTTTTCCGCCATGAAATGAGGTGATGAATCTCTGACATGGCGGAAACTTTTTTATTAAGGATGAATAGCTAAGAAACATGGCTCGTTTTAATTAAATTGTGAAACGCAGTTCAGTGCAGCCAATTATAAATTATGAAACGAAGTTCAGCGCAGCTAATTGTGAATTGTTCTTTTGCATTCTTCTTTCGATTTGTATTCACGTTTCGTTTTAATGTTGTATCTTTGTCGGCGGATTCGCGATGAATATACAGGAAATTTCTGATTTATATGCCAAGTCGCCGCAGGTTGCGGCACTGGTCAGGTTGCTGGAAGACAAGTCTGTTCCGACCGTTTTCCTGCAGGGACTTGTTGCGTCGGCCGCTCCAATGATGTTTGCGTCGGCCGCACGCCGTGTCAGTCCTATGTGTCTTTTTGTTCTTAACGATGCCGAGGAGGCCGGCTATTTTTATCACGACCTTACACAGATAATGGGCAACACAGACGTGTTGTTCTTCCCATCATCTTATCGGCGTCAGGTGAAGTACGGACAGCGCGATCCGGCCAGCGAGATATTGCGCACCGAGGTGCTCAGCCGCTTGTCGGCGCCGCTTGAGGGCCATCCTCTTTATGTGGTTACATGTCCTGAGGCGTTGAGCGAGCTTGTTGTGTCGCGCAAAAAACTTGACGAACGCACATTGCTGCTGCGCACAGGCGACACGCACGACGTTATACAACTGGAAAGAACGCTGCGCGACTTTGGCTTCACAGAGGTTGACTATGTTTACGAGCCGGGCCAGTTTGCCCTGCGCGGAAGCATTCTCGACGTTTTCTCATATAGCAGCGAATATCCTTTCCGTATCGACTTTTTCGGTGATGAAATCGACTCTATACGCACTTTTGAAGTGCAGAGCCAGTTGTCGCGCGACAAGCGCGAGCGCATAGAGATAGTGCCCGAGTTGGCAACGCTGACCGACGAGAAAGTGTCGTTCATGTGCTTTCTGCCTGAAGACACCATCATTGTGGCTAAAGACATTCTGTATGTGCGCGACGTTATAGACCGCACCTATCATGACGGCTTTTCGCAGCAGGCTAAGAAAGAACGTCTCGAGGGACTGACCGAGATGGAGCAGCAGGCCGTGATGAAGGAGCTTAGGGCCGACTCAATGCTGATAAGCGGAGCACGCTTTATGACCGATGCTTCTGGTTTCAGACGTATGGAGATGGGCACTAAGCCGACGGGCACACCGGCGGCAACGCTGAAGTTTGACATGACGCCTCAGCCGCTGTTCCATAAGAACTTCGACCTGCTGACAAAGGCTCTTGAAGACTATATGCTGCGCGGATATAAACTTTATATCCTTGCCGACAGCGCCAAGCAGAACGAGCGACTGAAGGACATCTTCACAACGCTGGCAGACGAAGGCAAAGCCGGAAGGATAGAGTTCTTGCCTGTTGACAAGACTCTGCATGAAGGATTTGCCGACAACAGTATGCCGGCATGCTTTTTTACCGACCATCAGATATTCGACCGCTTCCACAAATACAGTCTGCGCTCTGACGCCGCACGCAGCGGTAAGATGGCGCTCACCATGAAAGAGTTGCAGGAGATGGAACCGGGCGACTATATCGTACATGTGGATTTCGGCATCGGGCGCTTTGCCGGACTGGTGCGTGTGCCGGCAGGCAATAGCTATCAGGAGGTGATACGCATCATTTATCAGAACAACGACAAGGTGGACGTGAGCATCCACTCGCTCTACAAGATATCAAAATACAAGCGTCGCGACAGCGAGACTCCGCCACGCCTGAGCACACTCGGCACAGGTGCATGGGACAGGCTGAAGGAGCGCACCAAGAAGAAGATAAAGGACATTGCGCGCGACCTTATAAAGCTATATGCGGCGCGCCGACACGAACAGGGCTATGCCTTCAGTGCCGACTCGTTTATGCAGCATGAGCTTGAAGCCAGTTTTATATATGAGGACACGCCCGACCAGCTGAAGGCCACTAACGATGTTAAGGCCGACATGGAGAGCCGCAGGCCTATGGACAGGCTTGTTTGCGGCGACGTAGGCTTTGGCAAGACCGAGGTGGCTGTGCGTGCGGCTTTCAAGGCTGCGTGCGACTCTAAGCAAGTGGCTGTTCTTGTGCCTACAACTGTTTTGGCTTATCAGCATTATCAGACGTTCTCAAAGCGACTGAAGGATTTTCCAGTGCGTGTTGATTATCTGTCGCGCGCACGCAGCGCAAAGAAGACCCGTGAGGTGCTGACTGACCTTGCCGACGGCAAGATTGACATCATTGTCGGCACGCACAAGCTGATAGGCAAGAGCGTGAAGTTTAAAGACCTAGGACTGCTCATAATAGACGAGGAGCAGAAGTTTGGTGTGGCAACAAAGGAGAAACTGCGCAAGATGAAAGTGAACGTTGACACGCTGACCATGTCGGCAACGCCGATACCGCGCACATTGCAGTTCTCGCTGATGGGTGCGCGCGACATGAGTATAATGCAGACTCCGCCGCCCAACCGCTATCCTATATGCACAGAGCTGCACACCTTTGACAAGGAAGTGATAGCCGATGCAATAAACTTTGAGATGAGCCGCAACGGACAGGTGTATTTCGTTAACGACCGCATAAGCAATCTGCCTGAGCTTGCCGCCATGATACGTAAGTATGTGCCCGACGCGCGTGTGGCCATCGGTCACGGACAGATGAAGCCCGAGGAACTCGAGAAGATCATAATGGACTTCATGAACTATGAATACGACGTGCTGCTGTCTACCACCATTGTTGAGAACGGAATAGACATAAGCAACGCCAACACCATAATTATCAACGATGCTCACCGCTTCGGGCTGTCTGACCTTCATCAGATGCGAGGCCGTGTCGGCCGTGGCAACCGCAAGGCTTTCTGTTATTTGCTTGCTCCGCCTAAGTCGGTGCTTACGCAGGAGGCCCGTCGCCGGCTTGAGGCTCTCGAGACGTTCTCTGAACTTGGCAGCGGATTTAACCTGTCTATGCAGGACCTCGACATCCGCGGAGCCGGCAATCTGCTTGGAGCCGAGCAGAGCGGATTTATGGAAGACCTTGGATATGAAACTTATCAGAAGATATTGAATCAGGCTGTAACCGAGCTGAAGAACGATGAGTTCAGCGATATGTATGAGGACGAGATGGCCGAGGGCAAGACATTCACTGGCGACGACTTTGTTGAGGACTGCGCCATTGAGAGCGACCTCGAGATGTATCTGCCCGACCAGTATGTGCCTAGCAGCAGCGAGCGTATGCTCCTTTACCGTGAACTTGACAACATTCAGACTGATGCCGACCTCGACGCTTACCGTTCTCGTCTTGTCGACCGTTTCGGTCCTGTGCCTCACGAGGGCGAAGAACTTATGCATGTTGTTCCGTTGCGCCGTATAGGCAAGCGTCTTGGCTGCGAGAAGATTATCCTGCGTCAGGGGCAGATGCGCATGCAGTTTGTGAGCAACCCCATGAGCGCATATTATCGCAGCAACGTGTTCGACACTGTCTTAAACTATATCGGTCATAATCCGCGGACATGCAATCTGAAGGAAGTGGCCGGCAAGCGCATGATGATGGTTACGGGCATTAATACCGTTGGCGAAGCCGTAAAAAAACTGCGTGAGATAGAAAGTTTTAAGTGAAGAACGAAGAGTGAAGAACGAAGAATTCAATAGCTTTGCCGTATAGATTTTATTGGCAATTACTATGCATTTGAATTGACTAACGTCGAACACTGTTTCTTCGTTCTTCACTCTTCATTCTTCACTTTATTTATTCTGTGTTTCATTGTTCTCAGTGCGCTGTATGATATGCCGGTGGTTTGCATAATTTCGTCGTTGGTTTTGCCTTTGTCAGCCATTATCAGGATGAATGTGTTATATGGAGTCAGCTTTTTGTAGTTACGCTCTATACTTTCTATGGTTTTAGGGTCTATAGTCCTGTAATATTCAATCACGGCCTCATAGTCGTCCTTCTTCCATGTTATGGTCTTACCTCCTTTTTCCAGTTCATCGTAAAGCGTGCGTCCGTGGCCGAGAATAGTCATTCTCCTTTCTTTCAGACTCTCAATTTTCTTGTTCAGTTTCTCTATTTCCTTTTCGTTCTTGTCTTTCTCCTTGTCGAGTTCGCTTATCTTCTGTCTGTATTGTTCCGTCGTTCTGCTTATGTCCTCAATTTGTCGTTTTGTCGCATTTCTTCTTCGGCGGTTATATGCAAGCATGGATATCATTACAGCCGCTGCAAAAACCATTACGGCTGATATGGCAATCACGAGTCTGTTTTGGGCTTGCTCATCAGCCGCCTTTCTCTCGGCATTGTTTTGCAGACTGAGCATGTGTTCTGTCTGCTGTTTAGTCTTTATGCTGTCTTTTGTGGCCAAAGCCCTTTCTTCAAGTTCAGACGCCTCTTTATATTTTCCCTCTTCTTTTTTAAGGTCTGCCATCCATAACAGCACTTCTGCCTTAAGTTCAAGTCCGTTAGTGGTTAGTGCGTCGTTCAGCAGTTGCCATGCCTTCCGGTTCTCTCCTCTTTCAAAATAAATTGAGCCTATGATATAATATGCGTGCGCATTTGGCTTAATTTCCAAAGACTTTTTCGCATAAAGGATAGCTTCGTCATACAGCCCTTTATTCACAAAGCCGATGCTGATGTTTGTCAGAACCTCTAATTTGTCGTTTTTGTTAAGATACTTTATGTAAGGAATTGTTTTTTGAGAATATACTAGGCAGCTATCAATCTTCCCCATACAATTAAATGCTGCGTTAATCTTATTCATTGACAAGGCGACAAGAATTTTGTTGTTAGCTTTTCGGGCTGTTTGAAGAGCCTTTTTTGCATAGCTTAGTCCGGTTTGATAATTGCCGGTGTCGATATTTATAAAAGATAAGTTGATGTATATTTTCGTAATGAAGTTAAGGTCGCTTGTTCCTTTGGCCAAGTGTTCCGCTTTTTTTATTAAGTTTATGCCTTCGCTTTTGTTGCCCCTTTGATAGCATGTTATGCCTTTATAATAATATGCCTTGGCCAGTAAAATCTTGTTGTTGTTTTCTTCATAGAACCTTATGCTTTCATTAATCAAGGAGTCAGAATCTGTTTGCTTGTCGAGACAAAAATTTGCTTGCGTCATCAGCAAGTCATAATATGCTTTGTTTTCTTCGTTTAGCCTTTTGACATTTATGTCCGACAGGTTATTCATGGCAAGTTCATATTTCTCCTTTTCAAGCAGTCTTTCTATTTCCGACAGCTTTTCATGTGTGTCGTTGTCGTTACTGCAATTTGTTAATATTAAAACGGATAAAATAAGGCAGAGTATAATTTTTGTCATTGCTTCAGAATTTTGATTAAAGGTATGAAAATAATACCAATCGAGCAAGAAAAATGAACGTTTTATCATTGCATCGTGTTACATTTTTAGTTTGACAAATGCTGTAATATGGGTGCTAAAGTGTTGATGTGTAATGCTTTATGCCTAAATGAAAAATGTAACACACCCGAAAAGATAAGCCGAAAAAGTTTGGATGTAATTTTGGATAACACTAATTTTGGAAGTAACGAAATTATTAAAAAAAGTATTATGAAAAAAATCATCATGTTATTTATGCTTTTGGCTGTAATGACATCAGCCGGGGCGCAGAACGCATCAAATGCGGAAAAGTTTTACGACAGATTGTTGACTGATTTTGCAGTTGTTAGCGGAACTAAGTGTAATGGCGTCACGCTGCTTTCGCCAAGTGTAAATTTAGGCTATAAACTCCTTCCTCGTATGTCTTTGTTCCTGCACACAGAAACGCTGTATGGGCATTATGACGAACAGAAAAGCTACGCAAGGACACAAGTTTACGGAGGTGGAGTAGGGTATACTTTATGGAAAGCAGATGCCGTGGCTCTCGAAGTGCGTGGCATGGTGGCAGCAGGACTTAGTTCTGAATGGAAAAATGTTATATACGACGCTGCGCTGATGATGAAGTTAGGGCGCGGAAAAATACATATGAACGTTGGTGTGGGATTTCGCCACATCAGTTCGCGCACAGCCGGCATAGACAATTATAATGGTGCCAACTTCATATTGGGCTTCGGAATTTAGGTTTGCTTTCGGTGCTAAAAGACCGGTTATTGAAAAAAGACACTGAAAATCGTAACCAAATCATATTGTTTTGCTTAACGTGTGTCTGTAATTGCAATCTAGCTAAACCGAATTGTAAGCAAAATTATGCGTAAATGTTTTAAATCATTAACCTATCGTTTTTGCATCGTAACTCGGCCACTTTTACATCAAAAGTGGCCGAGTTTTTAGTCGTAATCTTATGACTTTTTTTATGCTATCCATAAGGTTATGATAAAACTGAGAATTTATAATTAAATTATATGCATAAGGCGGTTTGTGTTTAAGCTTTTAGCCACAGCAGTCTTATGATAAAAAACTCCCCGTAAGCACCCAGCTGTGCTTACGGGGAATAGAATATGATAATAAAGATTTTGTTATTCTGCCGTCTTCTTCATAAACTTTCTTACAGGTCTGTCGGCGTTGTTGCTGCCGTCAGCACGTGTTGAAGGCGAGTAGTCAGGATAAGAGTAGCCATACCAGCTGTCCCAGCCCCATTCGAAGTCACCCCAGTTAGGTGATGACGTCTTGCGCAGCCTGAACTGCATTGGGTCGCCATATTCGCCTATGATAGTTCCGCTGAACCAGCTTTCAGATAGCGAGTAGTCGTATATTGTGAAGTAGGTGTCGTCCTCGCGTGAGTAAATTTCGATGTTGCGGTTGTTCACTCTCCATTCTATGTGGCTTGCGAAATAGTCCCACGGAGCATCGCTGTAATAGTCAATCCAGTAGCCTGTGCCCGAAGCATACTCGTAAGGATCCTTGTCGAAGGCCAGGATTGAGTAAGAAGAGTAGTAGGTGTGTCCGTTCCACTCGCTCGTTACGTACATGTCGCCTTCCCAAACGCCCCACAGTGTGTCGGCTATGTATTCGTCGTCGTCGCAGCTTACGAATGTCAATGACATGGCTGCCATCATTATCATAGCAAGGATAGATGTAAACTTTTTCATAATATATCGCTTTAAATTATTAATATTCTGTTTCGCTGTTTTAAATATTCTGTTGCAAATATAATTCATTGTGTCTGCCTGTGCAAGCATAAATCCATATTGTTTTTAGGAATTTCCCTATTTTTATGTTACCAAAAGCCTACTTTCATAGATGAATCGTGCCGTGAGAGACGCGCAGAAGTGAGGGCGCGATAACGGCAGAAGGCTTTATAGTCCGGTGTAGAGCGAGATAGTGGGGAGTAAGTTTTTAAAGCTCCGTTTAATTTAGTATCTTTGCATTCGTGCAGAATAATAAACAGACTGAAGGATGAAAAACAAAAAACACTTGATCATGGCAGCAGCCCTTATGGCTGCCCCGGTGTGCGCACAGGCGCAGGCCGTACACGAAACAATGAAGTTGAACATTGAGCGCGGGCGCATTGATGCCGTTACGGGCATAGTATATTCGCAGATAACATCGGCATCAGACAACCGCACGCTGCAGATGACTCTGCTCGTGCCGTGTACGGACAAGCCCAAACCGGCCATAATATATTATCCCGGCGGCGGATTTCTTTCGGCAGCACACGACAGATATGTAGAGATGCGCATGGCTCTGGCTGAGGCCGGCTTTGTGGTGGCATCAGTAGAGTATCGCACCGTGCCCGACATGTTTCCGGCTTTGCTGGTCGACGGCAAGTCGGCCGTGCGCTATCTTCGTGCCCATGCCCGTCAGTTTGGCATCGACCCTCAGCGCATAGGCGTGATAGGCGATTCGGCAGGAGGCTATCTTGCGCAGATGGTAGGCGTTACGGGCGGCGACAAGGAATATGATCAGGGCGACTATCTCGACCAGAGTTCGGATGTGCAGGCCGCAGCGACAATTTATGGCATAAGCAACCTGATGAACATAGGCGAGGGGTATTCAAAGGAGATACAGGACATACACGCATCGAAGGCCGTTACCGAGGCGTTGCTCGTTCACGGAACGGCGTTTGCCTCTTATCCTGGCGCAAGCATTCTTAGCGATACGGCAAAGGCCATGAAGGCAAGTCCGATGGGGCATATACGCAAGGGACTGCCTCCGTTCCTGATAATGCACGGCACGGCAGACGCACTGGTGTCGCCTGTGCAGAGCAGGCAGCTGTATGACGCGCTGAAGAAAGCAGACAACGACGTAAGTTATGTAGAGGTTGAAGATGCCGGGCATGGCGACATGTACTGGTTTCAGCAGCCTGTCATCGACCGCGTGGTTAGATGGTTTAAGGAAAAACTTGCAGAAAAATAATATTTTTGTGAATTAAGAAAATTAAAGGGGGCGTTTTTTGAGTGCATCAAAAAACGTCCCCTTTGATTGTTTATGGTGTCTTTGTTAGGATGATAATCAACGAGACAAACGTTCCGGCTGATTTGCGCGGGTGTTGTTGTGCGTAGCTGAGAATCTGCCGGAATTAAATATAACAACCGAAAATCAGAGCGGCTAATTTTCTGATCTATCGCCAGCTCATAAACAATTTTGTAGTTTCGGCATCATGATGGTCGAAGAACAGACTTTTGCCTGTGTCGAGTGTGGCTATCTCTGCCATTTCTTCATCTGTAAGTTCAAAGTCGAAGATGTCGAGATTCTGCTCCATGCGCTCTATGTGAACAGACTTCGGTATTATTATCACGCCACGCTGAATCAGCCAGCGCAATGCAATCTGTGCCACGCTCTTGCCGTGACTGTTGCCTGTCTTTGTGAGAGTTTCGTTGCTGAACAGATTGTTGCGGCCTTCCGCAAGCGGACCCCATGACATGATGTGCGTGCCGAACTCCTCCATTATCTTCTGTGCTTCAGTCTGCTGATTGAACACATGCGTCTCAACCTGATTGACCGCAGGCACAATGTCGACGTTGCTGGCCAGGTCGATAAAGTGGTCGGGATAAAAGTTGCTCACGCCTATGGCGCGCAGCTTGCCCTCTCTGTAGGCATCCTCGAGTGCCCTGTAGGCTCCGTAGCGGTCGCAGAATGGCTGATGAAGAAGCATCAGGTCAATGTAATCAGTCTGCAGCTTGCGCAGACTATCGTCTATCGATGCTTTTGCCTTTTCGTAGCCGTAGTTGGATATCCACACCTTGCTCACGATGAAAATGTCCGACCGGTTAATTCCGCTGTTCTTCACGGCACGTCCCACACCTTCCTCGTTGTGGTAGGCCTGTGCCGTGTCAATCATCCTGTAGCCTGTTTTCAGTGCGTCGCTAACGCAACGTTCACATTCGTCGGGCGAAACCTGATATACGCCGTAGCCTATCTGCGGCATCTCTATTCCGTTGTTCAGTTTTATTGTCTTCATGTTACCTTCGTTTTTATGTTTAGCAAAATGTTTCTTTCACCTTGCAAAGTTAGCAATAAATAACTGAGTGAAGAGGATATGGATTACGGATAGATTAACCACTTTTACAGACTTTTTTAATCACTCTTTGAGACGTCGGCTGCATAGCCGTTTCAGCTGTGTCTGCCGGCAACGTGAAGGCCATGCGCTGCCTATGGCCTTTGCCTCTCGGTTATTGCCACCTTTATCACTCCGTCAAGCCTGTTTTCAAACGTGCGGTAAGCCTCTTCAATCTCGTTTAGCGGATAGCGGTGGGTTATCAGCGGGGTGGTGTCGATGCGTCCTTCGGATATCAGACGCAGAATTTCGTCGCAGTCGCAACCGTCAACGCCGCCTGTCTTGAACGTAAGGTTCTTGCCATACATGTCGGGCAGCGGCAGTGTCTGCGGCTTGTCGTAAAGAGCCACAACGGTAACTATTGCATTGGGACGTGCGCATCGCCATGCCAGTTCGAAAGTGTCGTCGGCTCCTGCCACTTCAATCACTCTGTCGGCACCGCCGCGGCAGCAGTTGGCTTTTACAAAGGCTTCGGCGTCTTCGGGCTTGGTTACGAGTACATCGGGATAATGACTGCGTACAAAACGGATGCGCTCGTCCGACTTCTCGCAGACGATTATGCGCCGTGGCTTATGGAGCATGGCGCACAGCAGGGTGCATATGCCTGTCGGACCGGCACCTATTATCATTACTGTGTCGTCTGATGTAATTTCGGATATGCGTGCTGCCCAGAATCCTGTGGCAAGTATGTCGCCTGTGAAGAGTGCTTGCTCGTCTGTTACGTTGTCGGGTATGCGGTTGAGTCCGTTGTCGGCGTGCGGCACTCTTACATATTCGGCCTGTCCGCCGTCTATGCGGCAGCCTAAAGCCCAACCGCCGTCGGAGTCTTCGCAGTTGTTCACGTAGCCGTGCTTGCAGAAGAAACATTCGCCGCAGAACGTTTCAACGTTCACCGTGACACGGTCGCCCGGTTTAACGTTTCTTACTTCAGCCCCCACCTGCTCAACTATGCCCACCATCTCGTGGCCAACGGTTATGCCTGGCACGGCCCTCGGCACGCTGCCGTGCTTTATGTGCAAGTCGCTTGTGCAGATGCTTCCGAGGGTTACGCGCACAATGGCGTCGCGCGCGTCTTTAATTTGCGGCATGGGTTTTTCTTTAAGTTCAAACCGTCCGCGCTCTATGTATGTGTATGCTAACATCGTTTTGCTTGGTTTTATGGTTATATTAAATATGTTTCGGTATATAATGAGTCTGGATAAAGCCCGGTTGCCGCATTGCTGGCCACAGGTTATTCCTCTTTAGCATTGAAGAAGGCGTCGAGCACTTCGGCAAATATGTCGCCTGGCGATATGCTGTCAAACAGCTGCATGCATGTGCGCAGCTTCAGTACGTCGATTTGTGAGCCCATAAGTCTTCGTATTGTGGTGCGGCCTTTGTGCTCGAGCAGTGCGGCAGACATTTCGCGCAGTCGCGCTCCGAGCAGCGGGTGTGCCAGATATGCGCGTGCTTCGCCGGTGCCGTCGAGTCCGTAATATTCAGAGTTGTAGCTGTGTCCAAGACCTTTCTGCTGCGGAAATATGTACCATATCCAGTGGCTACGCTTGCCTCCGCTGCGTATTTCGTTCAGGGCTGTTTCGTATTCTGTCTTTTGTGCGTCGATGAATCTCTGTAGATTATATACTTTTTCGTCCATGGTATTATGTTTTTTAGCTTATAAGTTCGTGGCCGTTTTGTGGAATGCAATGCGCGGAGTGCCGTCAGCAACATAAATAGTGCCGCATCTTATGAATCCTTCTTTCTCCAGGATACTGATCATCGTGGAGTTAAGTTCGTGAGTGTCCACCCTCAGGTTGCCTTTGTCAAGGGCAAACCTTATGGCAAGCAGTGCTATGCCGCCTACGCTGCCGTCAGACGCAAGTCGGTGTATCACGTTATAAGGCTCGTCGTCGGGCCATTGTCCGTTATATATCTTGGCGTAGGTAGGTTCCGGCGACGGGCGCATGCAGAAGCATGCCACTATGCGGCCGTTGAGGCATATCAGATAGAAACACCCGTCGGCAACATCACTCGCCACGGTCTGTTTCTGTGGATAGCCGTTAGTCCACTGCACGTTGTTGCCGTTGCGGCGCATATATTGCCGCGCCTTGTCGAATATATCGTTTATCTGTGGCCACAGATTTTCAAATTCCTCTTTGCGGCACAGTTTTATCTGCGGTCTTATGTCTTTTGTAACGGCAGGGCCGTCGTGTTTAGCATATTGTTTCATATCAGGCTTTTGGCACATATAGTTTTTTTAATGACATACAAAGATAGTGAAAGGCGAGAGCAAAGTCAAATAAAAGACGCAGTTTTTTGAATTTTGTCTTGGCCGAGCCGCCTCATTTTTGGTATGCCTGCCGTCGTTTGTAAATATTCCTGTATTACGGAAACAGATATAAAGGTATTTTTGACTTTGTGCAATTACATAAATATTTCAAAAAACTTCTTCAAAGGATGTGGGATATTCAAAACTTTTGTGTAAGTTTGCAGAAGATAAAAATATCATGCCAAAAGTTTACTGATAAACAGTTGTCGCAGCGTTTGGCATAAAGTTTGTAGAAGATTTTATATATAAACCGATAAAAACAAAAGATGAAAACAGTTTATGATTTCACTGTCAAGGACAGAAAAGGAAAAGACGTATCGTTAAAGGAGTATTCCAACGAGGTGCTGCTGATTGTAAACACAGCAACAAAGTGCGGATTCACACCGCAGTATGAGGAGTTGGAGAAACTTTATGAAAAATATCACAGCCAGGGATTTGAGATTCTCGATTTCCCCTGCAACCAGTTCGGACAGCAGGCTCCGGGCACAGACGAGTCTATACATGAGTTCTGCAAGCTGAACTATGGCACAGAGTTCCCCCGCTTTAAGAAACTGAAGGTTAACGGAGAAGACGCAGATCCTCTGTATAAATATCTTACAAGCCAGAAGGGCTTTGCCGGATGGGACATGAGCCATCCTATAGCTCCGATTCTTGACGATATGCTGTCAAAGGCAGATCCCGACTATAAGAGCAAGGCAGACATCAAGTGGAACTTCACAAAGTTCCTTGTTGCCAAGAACGGTGTAGTTGTGGCACGTTTCGAGCCTACAGAGAAGATAGAGAACATAGAGAAGCAGATTGAAGAACTGTTGAAGAAATAAAAACATATACATTCATATTTGTATAAGATGAAATGAAAAGCCAATGATATAGCGCGGTGCAACCTTATGGGGCATGGTGGTGTATTGTTGGCTTTTCTTTGTCTTTTAAAAAAACTATAAATTAATATGGAAAACGCAGAGAGAGTGAGCTGCCTTATCATAGGCAGCGGTCCGGCAGGATATACGGCTGCGATATATGCAGCACGTGCTAACCTGAATCCGGTAGAGTATTGCGGTCTGCAGGTTGGCGGACAGCTGACACAGACTACAGTGATAGAGAATTTCCCCGGCTATCCCGAGGGTGTTGACGGCAATCAGATGATGTTGGATTTGAGGCAGCAGGCAGAGCGCTTCGGTACAGACATGCGCGACGGCGTTATCGTTAAGGCTGACCTGAGCGAGGCTCCTTACAAGCTGACAACAGACGACGGACATGTTATTGCTGCCGACACAGTAATCATTGCAACAGGTGCTTCGGCTAAATATCTCGGACTGGCTGACGAGGAGAAATATAAGGGTGAAGGCGTGTCTGCATGTGCCACATGCGACGGTTTCTTCTATCGCAAGAAGGTTGTTGCCGTTGTTGGCGGCGGCGACACAGCATGCGAGGAGGCTCTTTATCTTGCAAGTCTTGCAAAGAAGGTTTACATGATTGTGCGCAAGCCGTTCCTCCGTGCATCAGAGGTTATGCAGCGCCGTGTAAAAGAGGCTGAGAATATAGAAATTCTGTTTGAGCACAACACGCTCGGCCTTTATGGTGAGAACGGTGTTGAGGGTGCCCACCTTGTTAAGCGCAAGGGCGAACCCGACGAGGAGAAATACGATTTGCCTATCGACGGCTTCTTCCTTGCTATCGGTCACAAGCCTAACAGCGATGTGTTCAAAGAGTGGCTTGACCTCGACGAGATAGGATATATCAAGACCATAGGCAATACTCCTTGCACCAATGTGCCCGGCGTATTTGCTGCCGGCGACGTTGCCGATCCTCACTATCGTCAGGCTATCACAGCAGCTGCAAGCGGTTGCCGTGCGGCAATAGAGGCTAAGAATTATCTTCAGGAGCATCCGTCTCACTGATAGACGTTTGCTGGCTTGAATAAGAAATAAAGCGGAGTATGAGCGCGTATGATTTTTCATAGCGTTCATACTCTTTTTTGTATTGTGCCGGATATTAGTAGATAAGTCTTTTCAAAGCTTGTGTTATTCGGTATATGCAGGCTTTATTCCAAGAAAATGGACAAATGTCTGGCTATAGTTTATTCTTCAAAGAGTCTTTTGGGTACTTTTCATAAAAAAATAATATTTTGCATGAAAGTTATTTGGAAAATATATTATACGAGAATAAAATATTTGCTTGAATATTCTTATTTTTGTATATTTGCATTAAAATTTAAAAGCTCATTAAATATTATATGTTTATAATTATTAAGATGCATTTTGTATATATTGTATCAATAAAAATAACATAACAAGATGGAAAATTTGGTCTCTATTATAATGCCTACATACAATTCAGGGCGTTTTGTAATGGAAAGTATAGAAAGTATTATTAGACAAAGTTATTATAATTTTGAATTATTGATAACAGATGATGCATCATCTGATAATACCATGGAAATATTAGAATCATGCGCAAAAAAAGATAAACGTATAAGAATTTTCCGTCTGCCTAAAAATATGGGAGCAGGTTCTGCAAGAAATAACTCCATAAAGGAAGCAAAAGGAAGATATATAGCCTTCTGTGACAGTGACGACACTTGGATGCCAGACAAATTAGAGAAACAGATACGTTTTATGCAGAAATACAATTATTGTTTCTGTTTTGCTTCATATTTTACATGCAATGAGGAAGGAAAAAGGCAAGGAGTAGTCATTGCGCCATCATCTGTGTCACTTATAGATACGAAAAGAGATGACAAAATAGGCTTTCTGACAGCCATATATGATACATCCTTTTACGGAAAATTCTATATGCCAACTTTGCGTAAACGCCAAGATTGGGCTTTTGTATTGCAAATACTCCAAAAATGTAAAATGGCATATGCACTTAAAGAACCATTGGCTTGTTACAGACTTTCTAAGAGTTCTATATCATCTAACAAACTATCGCTTCTACGGTTTAACGCAAAAGTGTACAAGACCGTATTTGGCTACTCTACTTTACATTCATATTTTTATCTGTTCGGAATATTTTTGCCCTTGCATATACTAAAATTAGTAAATAAGCGAATAGTTAATATTAGATACAAAAAAAAGATTTCAACTATCCAAACACTGCTATTTTAAATATTATTTAAACGTTCAGAACAAGAAATATGATGGAAATTTCGGTAATAATACCAACTTATAAACCTCAAACTTATCTTTGGGAATGTTTGGATTCTCTTTGTCAGCAAACATTCAGCAAACAAGATTTTGAGATAATACTTATACTTAATGGTTGTGATGCACCATACCAAACACAAATTAAAGAGTATATCTCAACTCACATGCAAGATATGAATATAAATTTTATACATATCAAACAATCAGGAGTAAGTAATGCCCGTAATGTTGGAATAGATAATGCAAGAGGCAGATTTGTTACATTTATAGATGACGATGATTATGTCTCTAAGAATTTCTTGCAAGGTCTGTATTACGCAATATCAGACAATGTAATACCTGTAAGTAACATGAAGGCATTTATAGAGGGTGAATCCAGTTTTATATATTATGAAAAAGAAGAGTTATTCAAACAGCTGAAAGGTGCTCCTAAAAGTATTAATGAAATGAAAAAATTCCTTTCAATTTCAGTTGCAAAATTAATACCTCTAAAGGATGTAATAAAAAATAGAAGATTTAATCCTCAATTCAAAAATGGAGAAGACAGTTTATTCATGTTCCTCATATCTGACCATATCAAACATATTTCTTTTTCTACAGATGATGCCATTTATTATAGGAGATATAGAGATAATAGTGCGCTCACTACACAAAAGCCGTTTTTACATATACTAAATAACAGAATGAAATTAGCTTTGGCATATACAAAAATATATTTTTCGCACCCTACAAAATATAATTTAATTTTTTATATAACTCGATTGATGGCATGCATAAAAGCTATATTACATAAACAATCTTAATAAAATATTCAAATGAATAAAATATTGCCTTTCATTGCAGATTCAGTATATCGCATAAGTCCGCGTTTTTATTACGGATTACGATATTTTATCATACGTAAAAAATGGCCTGATTTCGAACATCCTAAGGACTTGTCCGAATACCTTTTAAATGAAATGCTGAAACCTGAGTTCAAACGTTTTGCAGATTATGCAGACAAGGTGAAAGTAAGGACATATGTAAGACAGAAAGGGTTGGGAAAAATTTTACCTAAGATATACGGCATATGGAGAGACGGTAAAGAAATTGACTTTGAAACACTTCCTATATCGTTTGCACTAAAGACTAATCATGGGTGTGGAAATCACATCCTCTGCAAGGATAAAAGAGAACTTAATACGCAACAAGTTCGTAAAATGATGAACCGAATTGTCCGGAAAAAGTTCTCTATTAGAGAACCGCATTATCAATACATCGATCCCAAAATATATGCAGAAGAACTGATTAAGCAAGAAGATGGGAAGAGCCTAACGGATTACAAGTTTATGTGCGTGAAAGGAGAGATTCAATGTATATTGACATGTAGCGATCGAAGTAAGGATTTCCACAGAGTATCCTTGTGTACTCTCAGTAAAGATTGGGAAGTACTGCCTTGGATGTCCACCGGCAACGTCATTGTACCTAGGAGACCTGCTCATCTAAAGGAGATGATTCAGATAGCTGAACGACTATCTGCTGATTTTAACTTTGTGAGGGTCGATTTATATGACACAGGAACACGTATCCTATTCGGTGAATTGACTTTCACCCCCAATAGCTCGCTCATGACTTATTGGACCACAAAAGCATTATGCAAAATGGCTAAAACACTTTGCATCACATCTAATAATTCATTCTGACATCACGTTATGGATAGCATCTAAAAAACCATGCCCGAATTTTAAGTCTGGTTCCAAATAGTTTCCTTCTCCCCATTCATTCCATGACTTAATGAAAATAACCTGATGCTCATGTGGCCTATCTTTCACACATTCAATGGCCTGTCGAAGATGGTGCTCGAACTTATCCGGAGTGGCATGTAAATAGATTCCGTCAGCATTGGCAACACGGGGGGTCCTATCCCATTGTGGTAACACAGTAGGATAGACATTCTCCCATTTGTCTTCTGGAGCAAAGAAGTTCCTTACAGTCCGTTCATAATCGTAGCGAATACCACCTAATGGTATTCCCATTCTGCGGAATATAACCTTAAAAAGATTGCGGATTTTTCCTTCATATAACATCTCTCCACGCCGTTTCCCAAATGAATTGACCGCATCAAAACCTAATGAAAGAATATAATTATAGACATCTGCACTATTCTTCAAATTAGGCAATACCCTATGACATTTTCCAAACTTATCCACTCGGAACGAAAGTGTGGAACTAGTCATTCCAATAAAATAGAATCCTGGTAAACCATGTTGTTGGGCTAGAATCTGCCAAGTCCTCATGAAATCCGAAACATTTTTAAACTCATAAGGATTATAAATGACAAAAATCAAGCGTCCATCTATTTTCATATATCGTTCATCACAGAATGCGGGAAGCAACTTATTAAAATGGTCTATGTCATCTGCTTTTCCTAGATATGCCTGTTCAATCAAAGTTGAATTTTTTTGTAACGATGATTTACGTTCCCACGTTTTATTGCTCCAGGTGTGGTTTGCCCAACATAGACAAAAAGGAAAATCTGGTTTACCGCTTTCAACGACCTCATTGAAGGGACGCTCCAAAAGCTGTTTCCCGTTTCCAAACCAATAATGATAATAACAGAACCCTTCAATACCGGCTTCACGTGCCAGCAAGGCTTGGTGTTCGCGTGTTTCAGGCAAGCGTAAATCATAGAATCCCAAATCCGCAGGTATCTTTGGCTGTTGGTGCCCACGGAACAATGGTTTTGCCTTTACAACATTAGTCCACTCTGTAAATCCAGGTCCCCACCATTTGTCGTTTTCTGGTATTGGGTGAAATTGAGGAAGATATAATGCTATTAAACGTGGTTTCATATATTCATTTTTTTTAGTATTTGTTTAAATAATCTTGAATTTTATTTTTCTTTCGTTAATGGGAATTTATCTAATAGCAGTTCATGATAACATAAGTATGCATATAGGCAAAATAAAGATAATATTCTTAAATTAGCAGTGTCTGAATAAGCAAAAAGATACATCCCGCCTTGCATACATATACACATTGAGAAATATAACAGGAGAATTTGGTGAACTTTAATTGTATAACCGTCATGTCTGATTCTACTTAATATAAAAGCATTGAATATTAGAAAAATAATTATTGCCATGTAAGGACCGAAGTCGATTGTGAAATCCCCAACAAATGTGGAGAAATAATAATCATCCAAATCTAGATTATGATATTTATCTCTGCGTTCTATAAAATTAGCAGGAGTTGAAGGATCAATAATACGTTTAAACAAATTTATAGTTCTATCACCATATCTTATACCTCCAGCATCAAGCCCCCAATTGTTAAAGAAAATATTTGCTTGCCCTATATACCAATTTAAAAAGCCAAAGACTCCAGCCGCCTTATCACCAAAACGGCTCATAGTGATAGCTGCGATAGGTAAAGTGATTAAAGTCATTATTATAATGCCTATTTTTTTAACAATACCATTTATTACTTTTGAGAAAAATTCTTTAAATAAAAAATATCCTAATATTAAAGTTAAAATGTTCAGTATAACTCCACTTCTTTGTCCATGCATTATTGGTATTAGTAATCCAATAAGAATAGAGAAACCTAATCCGCAAATTAAAAGCTTATCTTTATTTTTCAAGGATATGAAATAAAAAAATAAAAATATACCAATATCAGCTAATGCGTTATAAATTATTGCAGGAATGTTGGATATGGCGTTGCCTGCCTCACTGGCATTTCCTAATTGTTCTGAATATGCGTTTTGTCCAGCATCTGTATCTATAAATAACATGACAAGTCCGTTTGAAAAATTTCCAATGATTTCAGGTAATTGCAGTATTGCACATCCACAAATTATCCAACCTAAAAGCTTCAGTATCCGTGTTTGTGGATTCTCAATCTCTTTTACAGGATGACAATGGTGATATATCGTTGGCCATAAAGCTAGTAAAAGCATTAAGTATAAATAAATATACGGGAATAGGTGTAATGGCTCAAATGTTATTGAGAAGAAAATATCATTTATTGTAATTAACGAAAAAATTGCATAACATACATAAGAAAGTATGATAACACTTCCTGCATCAAAAACGTTTCTTCTTTTCTGATATAGGAACAATGTAACTACCCAAATTAGCAAATAGAATATAGAAATGCAATTATCGATTAATGAAGCACTCATGACACTGATCTTATTGATGATTTTATGTACTTGGCAATATATGTTTTTTCATGTTTATTTGTCCCAATTAATATAGTTGTTACTATACAAAAAAGGACAGAACTTGCAAAAATGACTAATATACCTAAAATACCACTTTCTATATAAGGATGAATCATGCATACAAAAAACAATGTAAGCAACGCCACAGATATGGCAGGCAATAATAATTTTATAAAATAATTACGAATGGAAAATATCCTATAATATTTATGAAGACAAACCAGACGCTCTATATGTGCAATTACACAGAGTCCTATCATCGAAAAAAAAACGGAATAAGATGGTAGGTTGAATTTAAACAAACACCAAGAGAGAGGCAGACAAAGCAGAGTAATAGTGTCAACACGTATATGATAAGCCTTAACCTTGCCAATGGCTTGAATAATGGCTGTAATAGGATTATTCATAGTTAAGCAAATTACATAAAGAATTATTAATCGTGCAAACAGGACTACATCAGTTGTTACTTTACCTAACCAAATATGTAATATTGTTTCCATTTCTACAATCATAGGAATTGCAATACACATTAATAGATAAAGCATTAATTTATTACCAACATTGAATAATTTATTGACATAATTATAATTCCCAGCCGTATAACTTTTTACTATAGCCGGGCGAAAAGCCATCATTATTGTATTGCTCAATGCTGAAAAGGCATTGTTTATTTGCAATGCTATGGCGAAGGCCATATTGGTCAATGGCCCAAAAAACATATTAAGCAAAATTGTATTCCCTTGAATCAAGCCAATATTTGCCATAGAACCATAAACAGTCCACCCTGAGAACGAAAGCAAATCTTTATACAATCTACGTTTTTTAACTTTTATATAACGACATTCACTGTAACGAAAACGACATATAATAACATAAGAAATAACGATAATAATAGAGGTAAAAGCCAAACCGCACGAATAGAAAAATAAGCCGTCGCCCCCTACAACTGGTATTAACGCAGCAACCGATAACTTGAGAAAACATTCTATTGTGCTTATCAACGCGAATACGCCCATGTTTTCTTTAGCAATGATTGCTGCAAGAAAAGGAACTTGTATGAATGTACATATAAAAGAGAATAATGAAAAATGGAAACATTCCACTGCTGCGTACAATCGATCAGCCGGCAACACCATCTTATTATATATAAACCAAAGCCCAAATATTTCTGACAAGACTCCTATTCCCAATACAAACATTAGGTTTATGTTAATCGATGCAGAAAATACTTCGCACATTTCTTTTAGGTCGTTCCTGCCAAGAGCCACAGAATAAAAACGCTGTACAGATAAAGACAAAACGGTATTAAAGCTACTGAATATCGTTACAATTCCTGCTAGAACGTTATATATACCATAATCAACATTGCCAAGTCCAGCCAAGACCAAACGTACAGAATAAAGGTTGATCAGAGTTATGATAGACATTCGTACAAAAAGGATTATTGAATTTTTTGCAATAATCTTGGACCTGCCATTATTGTTATTATCGCATTTCGTTTCAAGCATAGTTAGATTTCTGGAGATTAATCCTTAACAATTTTGTTCAATACAAAAATTGATGTAACAAAGAATGCCAGACAAAGCATACCTGCAACAAACAACATACGCTTTGGTCCCGTAGGTTTTACGGGAACGGTTGCACGTTGCAATGTTGTAAATGCAGGGGTTCTTTCTTGAACCTTGGCTTTTGCCGCCTGCAGTTGTGTGTTCATTGTTGTATATGTGTTAAACTTAAGTTGCATGTCGTTCTCTAAGTCTGTAAGTCTTGTTTTGTAACTTTCCATAGTTAAATCCATATTCGCATCGGCATATTGCGCATAAGCCTTCATTGACTTATAATATTCTTTCTTAGCCTCATTCGTCAGCTTTTGATAATATTTAAGGTCTACACGGGATTTATTTGTTCGGTAATTTGTTATAAACTCCTGAAGACGTGCACTTACGGTATCAGCAATTAATGCGCAAATTAATGGATCTTGATCTGTTACTGTGATAGAAATAACATTTGTTTTTTTGTCAAGTTCACAATTGATATTATCTGAAATTGTTTCAATTACTTTTTGCTGTTCTTTTGTTAATCTGAACGCATCAAGCTTGTCTGTTCCTTTAAAAGGAATTTTTTTATTATCATTTGTGATAGATTCGGCTAATTTTTTTACCCAAATAAAAGGCATTGTCCAAATATTCTTTTTCCTGTGAAAACGTATGTAATCACAATAATTAGCTGTTAATTCCTTATTTGATGTTGTAACCTTAACAGGAAAAAGACTTAATATAAAATCTGTTGATGCCATCAAGTCTGGGTATAAAGTTGGATAAATGGCATCTTGTGACATAGCTCCTCCTATGTTTATTCCAAAAGATGACGCTAAAGAACTTAATGAACCTTGCGTATCAGTACCGGTTAATTCTGGTGCTAAGGCAACTTTACACGTATACGTACGTGGTATTGGTAAAACATATATACATGAAATAACAAATACAATAGAAAGTATTTTTATATAAAGTTTACGATAAGCCCATATGGAACTTAATACTTTCTTGATATCTATTTGTTCTTTTTTTGAATTAGAATCCATTATTTAAGCGTTTAAATAATTAGTAAATATATAATGTCTTTTATAAACATTAAAGTATATAAAATATTATAGTTTATATGAATTTGGTATAGTTGATGTTCTTTTTTTACTCAACAAAATCAGATTTTTATAGTTATTTAATTGAACCTTTCGATTTTATAGAATATCAAATCATAAATCTTTTTCATATTTAAACATTTGTATGATGAGTTTTATTTTTTTATAAAAATACATAAAATATTTTATGTTAATACATTATTCCTTTTTTTATGATATTACTTTAATATATTCGCTAATGTTGCAATCATAGTTGCTATTGAAGCTGCTGATGTTCCGATAGACATCTTTTCAGCAATAGTCATTTTACTTATTTGCTTTTCAGGCACAACTATCTCGCAGCCAGGTTTGGGCTTCGCATTTTGACTTACCTTTGCAATCGTGCCGTTCATGTAAACAATGTATGTCTGGCTTTTTTTTGCCTTGTCGCTGAATCCGCCGGCCTGATTTATATAGTATTTTGCTTTTTTCCCTTTTTCAAAGCCTACGGTGTTAGGATACATAACTGCACCGTTTATCTTTACAGTTCCGTTATATTGCGGCACGATAATTTTGTCGCCTTCACGCAAAACGATGTCTGCATCGCATCCTGGGTTGGCGAGGGCCTTGTCAAGCTCTATTCCGACAGAATAGAACTCGGGAATTTCAAATTTCTTTATCTTCTCACTGTCTTTAAGATCAATTTTTGTGTTTTCATTCGCAGCCTCAAGTTCTAACTGTTCAGCTTCTTCCTTGGCTTTTTTGAGCACGGCTTCCATACGTGCGCGTTCGCTCTCGTTCACCTTCCTTTCGAGGCGTGCACCTGCAACATAGCCACGGTCGTTAACGCCGCCGGCACTCTTTATAAGGTCGCTCAGACGCTGATTCTTCTTAGAGAGCGTATATGTACCGCTGAACATTACTTCGCCTTCAACGACAACATTCTGCTGCTTGTAGTAGCCGGGGCTCTTGCGGACATACACTTCGTCGAACGGCATGAGCTTGAAGCCGGGTGTACCGTCAATCACAAAACCGTCTTTCAGGGCGAATGTGTAAGTGCGGGCAATGACAGAGTCGGTTGTCAGTGCCTTCGGGTTTACAATTCGTCTTGACACATCCACTTTTACTGTTGAGGCTGTCTGCTTTAAGCCTCCTGCCTGCAAGACGAAGTCCTCAAGGGTTTCGTTGTCGGCATATCTGTAGATACCCGGGTATTGCACCTCTCCGTGTATTGTGATAGTCTGTTCTTCCATCATCTCCTGTTTAGTCGGGATGAACAGCACGTCATTGTTTTGTATAGGTATGTCAGGAACGGTGCCGTCCAATATGCCTTCAACGTCAACAGGAACGACTTCGAGTGTACGGTCTTTCTTCATCCTGTGCATTACGGCACGTGCAGTGAAGGCTTCTTCACGGAGACCGTCGGCGTGTTCGATAAGTGTTTTTACGCTGTTGATGTCGCCTCCTACCTGATACATTCCGGGACGGAACACGGCACCCTTGACCTCAACCATGTTAGAGAAGCGGGGCAGGATAGAGTCAACGCTTACAGAGTCCTCGTCTGCAAGATGGAATGCACTCATGTCAAATTCATCAACGTTATAGACAGAATATTCTCTTCCTGTCTTTCTGACAATGCGTACAGATTTCTTATATGCATCTCCTGTAAATCCTCCGGCGTATTTCAGCAAGGTGCCAACGCTTTCGTTTCGCTTCATTTCATAGTACATTGGCCTTTTCACCTTTCCGGTAATATTTACCAAGCAGTCGTAAGGACCAACGGAAATGACGTCGTTGTCGGCAAGTCTGACGTTGCCTGTGAGTTTTCCGTTCAGGATATAGTCATAGATGTCCACAACAGACACCAGTCGGTTATTTCTGTATACCTTGATGTTACGCATCGTACCTATATCGTTTGTACCACCCGCCATATACAAGGCATGGAATACTGTTGCAAACGCAGGAAGAGTGTAGGTTCCAGGGTTCTTCACCTCACCCATCACGTTAATCATTATCGAGCGTGTCTGACCAACAGTTAGCTTTATCTTCGAACTGCTGTATCTTGCTCCTAATGTAGAGCGCAGGCGTGCATTTGCCTGTGCCACGGTCAGACCACTTACTTGTACGGGGCCGAAACCTTCTATTGTTACTTCTCCGTCGGGTGAAACGGTGCTTTCTATAGTTTTTTGTGATGCGCCATATATGTCGATATAAACAGCGTCGCCCGGGCCTAAAATGTAATTCTGCGGGGTGGCGATGTTCATGTTTGGCTCGAACGTAAGGTCTTTGTTGTTGAAGATATCACGTCCGAACACTTTTTTCTTTCTTTTTTCTGCAAGGAGCTTTTCCAGCATGGCAGTTGTGTCAGGGATGAATGTGTTCAGCTCATCCTGCATCATCAGCCAGTCTTCGTTTGTCTCGTCATAGACAACTTCTTTTGATTTGCTCTTTTTCTTTTCTCTTGTATCTTTTAGTCTGTATTGCGGTGATTCTTTGTCATCGTCGTTTTTGCTTGAGCCTTTCTTTCCGTTATTCTTTCTCTGGCGTCCGTTATCTTCTTCCGTGTCTTTGCTGCTTACGGTGCCAAGGCCTTTGTTCTTTGCCTGGCGTTCATATTTGTCTTTTACGCGCCTGATCTGTTCTATAGTTACGCCTTTCTGCATCAGTTTTGTTACAATCTGTGCCTGCGATGTGCCTTCGGCGTTTTCTTTCATTACAAATTTCAGTATCTGTTCGTCTGTCATTGACGATTGTGCCGTTGCATAACAAGGCAACAGCAGTGCGAATAAGAAAAGAATGATATATTTTTTCATATTAAATTAATTTCCACTTAAAATTTCTTGCCACTAATTATACTTGCGGCTGTACGCATTATTATGCTGAAGTCGAGCGCCAGCGAGCGGTTCTCGAGATAATGAATATCCATCTGCAGACGTTTCAGCATCTTTTCCATGCTGTCGGTATAGCCATTATATAATGTAGCCTCGGATGTCAGTCCGGGCCTCATTTCATATATTAGCACATACGAATTGTCTATTTCCATTATCTGGTCGATATAGTACTTGCGTTCAGGGCGCGGTCCTACGAGCGACATGTCGCCGATAAGCACGTTCCAGAGCTGCGGCAGCTCGTCAAGATGATGCTCTCTTAAAAACCTTTCGGTTTTGGTCGAGTTGCTGTCATCACATTTAGCCACCAGCTGTGGTTTGTCCTCAGCCTTGCTGAGAGTTCTGAATTTATATATGGTAAACGGCTTGCCTCTGTATCCTATGCGTTCTTGCGAGAATATTGCAGGTCCGTTCTTTTGTCTTTTGAGCATTATATATATAATGAGGAACAATGGTGATAATATAATCAGTCCTAAAAAGGCTGATATAAAGTCGAAAGCCCTTTTTATTGCCCTTTGTGTAGCATTCATGGCATCATGGCTGCAGCTTATGCAGTCCGCCTCTTTCGTATAGACGTTGTTCACCTTCTAAAAAAATATTGTTTCTCTATAATAACCCCAAATATTCAAATTTGTTGCAAAGGTAACACAAATAATTTGAAAAAAATGTTAGTTGCTCTCTGATTATTGAAAAAATAGCCATAAATTTGCGTATTCTTACAGAAAGAGTTATCTTTGCACGGATAAAACGTAGCTCCGGCACGTTTGGCAGATTGGGGTTGACCGGATTTGACAGCGGGTTGGAATGGTACGTAAGCACGCGGAGCGTCGTCTGTTGGCTCCTAAATCTCAGCGGTCAAAAATTTATCTGGCGAAAACAAATACGCTCTCGCTGCCTAATCGAAGCATAGTAGATTATCGGCTTAATCCAGTCACAAGGTGACAGGACGAGACACTGCTCGAAAGCTGTTGTTCCGAAGCGTTTCGGTAAAGCGGTGCGGTTAAATCGGAAATAGTCTTGTGCGGCCCCGCACTCAAGATGAAGTTTTAGGGGATAAGGTTGCAGTTGGTGGTCCGGGTCTTGCTGCAGCTCGAAAACCGAAGGCCGGAATAAGCGTGTAGAAAGCGTATGGTTTCCCTGTTTGGACGAGGGTTCGAATCCCTCCAGCTCCACACAAAAGGCGGTGTAAGCTTATTACGCCGCCTTTTTCTTTACTTTACGGCATATTTGTAATTTTTCCTGAACTCGCATTTAGTACGAAAATCTCTGTTTTGTCCTGATTTCATGTGTTCTATGGTGATGTTTCATGTGCATGAAACAAATATTAATGTATTGGTGACGAATAGTGGGGCGCTAATTGATTATAGTTTTTACCTTTGTACTCGGTACAGGTCTTTTACGGCATAAGCCATAAGCGGATGGCGCATATCTATGGCGAAGACCTATGCATGGACATGAAAAACTTTAATATTCTGATATATAGAGATATGAAAAAAACTAAAATTAGCTGCATTCTTGCGTCTGCATTGCTTGCCTTTTCGGCACAGACAGCCGGCGCTCAAACTGCAAGTGCCGCAAAGGCGCCTGCCACTGTTGCCCATACGGCATTGTTCGATTATTTCAGTTATAGTGGAGATGACGACATCTATAAGAAAGTGAAGCTCGAAGGCGAGGGCGGATTCTACAATCCGATACTTCCCGGATGGTATTCTGATCCGAGCATCTGCCGTGTCGGCGATGACTACTTTATGGTAACTTCAAGCTTCTCTTATTATCCCGGAGTGCCGTTGTTCCACAGCAAGGACCTCGTAAACTGGAAGCAGATCAGCTATATCCTCGACCGTCCGTCGCAGTTGCCTCTTGCCGGTCAGAAGGTTTCAGCAGGTATCTTTGCTCCTGCAATATCGTATAATCCTCACAACAAGACCTTTTATATGATAACCACAAACGTGGGGTGGGGCAACTTCTTCGTTAAGACAAAAGATCCGTTCGGCTCATGGTCGGAGCCAATCCGTCTGCCTGACGTAAAAGGCATAGACCCCTCATTCTTCTTTGACGACGACGGTAAGGCCTATATCGTAAACAATGACGAACCCGAAGGCAAGGCTGAATACGACGGCCACAGGGCTATCCGCGTGCGCGAATTTGACGTAAATACCGACAAGACTGTTGGTCCTGAGAAGATTCTCGTGAACAAGGGCGTGCATCCGGAGGACAAGCCGATATGGATTGAGGGTCCTCATATGTATAAGATTAACGGCAAATATTTCCTGATGTCGGCCGAAGGCGGCACCAGCGACATGCACTCAGAAGTGATTTTCAGAAGCGACAGCCCGTTTGGACCTTTCGTTCCTGCCAAGAAGAATCCTATACTTACTCAGCGCGACCTTGATCCTAACCGCATAGACCCTGTTACATGTGCAGGTCATGCCGACCTCGTGCAGACTCCTTCCGGCGACTGGTGGGCTGTGTTCCTTGCATGCCGTCCGTGTGAGGGCAAGTTTGAGAATCTTGGACGTGAGACATTCCTCCTGCCTGTAAGCTGGACTGACGAAGGTTTCCCGCTCATACTTGAACAGGGAAAAACCGTGCCTATGACAGGCAATGTAAAGGGAGCTGTACGCGGAAAGAACGTAACCTTCGGTAATTTTGCATACAACGACGATTTCTCTGAAAAGACACTGCCGCTCGACTGGTTCTCGCTTCGCGGTCCTGTTGACTCTATCTGCAGCACAAATGCCGTGCCCGGTTATCTGTCAATGAAGTGCGTTGAGACCACAACTGCCGAGAAAGCCGTTCCGGCATACGTAGGCCGCCGCATACAGCATCATAAGTTTGAGTGCTCTTCACGTCTGGTATTCGAGCCTCAGACTGTAAACGAGCGCGCAGGCATGCTGCTCTTCAAGGACGAGACACATCAGTATCTGCTTTGCGTTGCCAAGACGTCAGCAGGCAAGGCCGTTGAACTTAGAAAGACAGCTGACGGAGGCAAAGACGAAATATTGGCAAGTTCGGCTCTCGCAAAGGCCGACAAGGACATACGCCTGAAGATTGTTTCACGCGGTCTGACGTTCGACTTCTACTATGCAGTGGGCAAAGGCGAATGGAAACTGCTGAAGAACAACGTAGACGCCGGCTTCCTGTCGACACGCAACGCCGGCGGATTTACAGGCACCACCATCGGCCTGTATGCCACACGCGGATAATACATAATGGTAAAGGCAGTGCAGTCCGGATGCATTCTGGCATGGTTGAAACAGCCGGGGCACTGCCTGCCTTATACAAATAATGGTCTGGCCTACAGACTGAAACAACACATTGACAGCCTTACAGACTGTTTCTGAAGGATGCATGTTGAAGATAAATGCGTCAAGTCTAAAATCGGTCATTGTCTTACTTCTATCTGCAGATTGAGGCTTCCGGCAGTCTTATTGCTTTCTGTTGGCGTCTTGCCGTATGCCTTTTCTTGACATTGCCTGCAGTGCTTGCGGAGAATCAAACGGCAGCCAGCTAAATGTCAAAACGACAATAAGGTCGGATTAAAATAACCGATTTGGCTTAAAATATGCGAAACATTAACCAAAATAGAAACATTCTGTGAAAATTGTCAGCATAAATAACGTTACAAATCAAATCTGTTTACGTTCTTTCTTTAAAAGAAACATAACAATGGACAGATACGCAAAATCTTTATTATCATTAATTTTAATGTTGCCGGTGTTCGCCAACGGGGCTGATGCCGGCAACACTATTGTAGTGCCAGAGAAAGAGAACGTAGGAGCAGCCGCAATGCCTGCCGGCATAGCTCCTGTAGACGAAGCGCCCTTCAAGCTGAAGAAGATAAGGCGCCCCGAATTTCCCGACCGCCGCGAAACCGTGGGCAAGGTAGACGTTTCGGCATCGGGCAAGATAACTCCTGCAATCAATGAAAAGATAGAACGCCTCTCTAAGCGTGGCGGCGGCACCGTGGTTGTGCCTGCCGGCAAGTGGTATTCAGGCAGAATAGAACTGAAGAGCAACGTGGAGCTTCGCCTGGATGAAGGTGCCGTGATAGAGTTCTCGGGCGAGGTGGACGACTATCAGCCTGCCGTGTTCACGCGTCATGAGGGCGTCGAGGTTATGGGTGCCGGTGCGTTTATATATGCCAACGGCGCAAAGAACATAGCCCTTACGGGCAAAGGCGTGATTATGGGTCCGCCGATGGACGTTCCCATGCGCAAGTTCCCTAACGGCAAAAGCGTAGTTGAGAACGACATCGACTACCGTATGCCCGTCAAAGAGCGTCTGTGCGACGGCAAGGAAGGCCGCACGTTCTACCGCCCCAAGTCGTTTTCGCCCATCAACTGCAAGAACGTGCTCGTTGAAGGCGTAACCTTCGAGCGCAGCCTTCTGTGGAACGTTAATCCCGTTTATTGTGAGAACGTGATAATAAGAGGCATAACCGTAAACTCTACAGACGTGCCGAGCGGCGACGGCATAGACATCTCTTCATGCAAGAACGTGCTTATAGAATACTCTACGCTCAACTGCGGCGACGACTGCTTCACGCTGAAGGCCGGACGATGCGAAGACGGACTGCGCGTCAACCGTCCTACGGAGAACGTGCTCATACGCTACTGTCTCGCCAAGGACGGTCACGGAGGCATCACCTGCGGCAGCGAGACGGCAGGAGGCATACGCCGTGTGTATCTTCACGACTGCGTGTTCTACGGCACACGCACGGGCTTCCGCTTCAAGACAAGACGCAACCGCGGCGGCACCGTTGAAGACATCATCTATGAGAACATAAGACTGGTGAACGTGCGCGAGGCTTTCACATGGGATCTGCTCGGCTCGAAGATGTATATGGGCGACCTTGCACGCCGCTATCCGCCGCTCGACATCACTTCGCTTACGCCTACGGTTAAGGACATAACCATACGCAACTTCATAGTTGAGTCGGCCGACAGGCTAATGACCGTCAACGGCATACCAGAGATTCCGTGTTCTGGCGTGCTACTTGAGAACGGCAGTGTCAGGACCAACAGGATAATAAAGACGCTCAACGATGCCGACGGACTGACGCTGCGCAACATGGAGATACAGGCCACTGACAACACAATGGTGATAGACGACAGCCGCAATGTGCTCTTCGACAATGTTACGTTCTATGTGCCCGACGGCGCGCTCAACATGGACATAAAGGGCAGCAAGGCTTCGGGCATAGTCATCCGCAGCAATGGTGCAGACGTGGTCTGCAAGCCGGGAATGAACAAACTTTAGTGTTTTGTTTTTATATATTTTAATTCTGTTTAAACATAGTGACTGAAACGCTCATGCAGGCTTGGCTCCTGTGTGAGCGTTACTTTTTTATCCTAAATAGGCCAATTATAATCCGCAGGATTTTTGTTTTTATATTGAGCATGTTTTCGTCTGAGTTTCCGTGTGTATTGACGGTATGCCATTCTTTGGCAAGTGTTGGTTTATGATTGGGACATTTGAATATTGATAAGTGTAAGCATATTGAGGCTTATGCCGTTCATAATGATATTTTGCCTTTGTATGGATTTTCAGACAAAATAGAAAATATGTGCCCGATAATATGCCGCTTTTGTGCATCCGGCTGCATCCCGGTCTGCAAAATGCCGCCTTTCGTGTTGCCGTTTGTGGTCTTTCGTATCCTAATATGCCACCTTTTGCCATGCGTTATACCTTATATCATGAGTGAATTTTGAGGCGAAATGCCGCTGTTTTAGTGTCAGAAAAATGCACACTGATGCTCTTTGACGTGCCAACATGTTGCAGTATAGCAGTTTACGCTTGCACACAAAAACAGCGGAATTTTACGTCCTGCGGAAAGAAATTTTAGAATAGCCCGATTCTGGAGCGTTGACAGAAATCACAATGTAAGCACCATGTCTGCCGTGCCGGCAATATGTCAGCATGCACAGACCATTGTCGCACACCATTTTATAATGTCTTTTCATGGGTGCGCTGATGCTCTTCGTGTGTAGAGACGTCACGGTTGCGTATGTCGTTTTCTGCTGATGTTATGATTTTCCTTTGCTTCCTTGATGCGGTCGCGTATGTGGCTGAATTGTTTTAGTATACTGATTTTTATTTGATTTCAGGCTCTCCTGTTGCGCTTTGTCCTGAATCTTAACTTTGTTGTCCTGCTCCTTGGGCCGCCGTCCGCGCAGCGTCATTCTCTTGTCTGTGTCCTATTTGTTTATCTTGCTTTCGTCCATATACTTCTCCAGATAGTCGAGCCCCTTGTTTGTGCAGCACCCGCGCATATAGACCGTTATGAAGGTGTGGAATATCTCCTTCAGCGAATACTTGCGGTACATCTTTGTCTGCATAACATAGTTCATAGCGGCGTCGCTCATCTTGTGCACGATGTCGTAGTTGATGTCGCCCCTGAAGAATCCGTGCTCTATGCCTTTCTTCATGAAGAGGTACGAGTTGGCGCGCTGCCTCTCGTTATACTCTTGCAGAAAAGCTACAATCTTAGAGTATTTCTGCGTTTCAAGAAAGAAGCGCGGATTGATGGTTCCCAGGTCTCTCAGCTTGGCTTTAAGGAAGAAGGCTATGACGTCCATCTCGTTGTCCGTCTTTTCGGCATACTCCTGCAGCTGCTTGGTCATCTTTTCCGAGTCGTGCTTTACACACTCGTAAAGCAGGTCTTCCTTGTTGCTGTAAATCTCATACAGGGTGCGTTTGGATATTCCCATTTCCGTGGCAATATCGTCCATCTTCACAGCCCTAATTCCCTTCTGTTTGAAGAGCTGCATCGACGTTTCGAGTATCCTTGTTTTCAGATTTTCACGATAAACTGTTATGTTGCCTGTTTTGCGCATAAACACTATTCTTATTTTATTTGCAAAGTTAATAATTTTTCTAAAAAAACTATTTGCTTTCCTTTATTTTTATTACATTTGCATGACTTTTCATGATAAAGTGAAATGGTTATAAGGTAAAAGACAATACAAAATAAGATAACAGAAAACGCCTATGGTAAACATAACAAAAGAGGCCGCTCTTGCATATCACAAGAACGGGAAACCCGGAAAAATAGAAGTTAAACCGACAAAGCCCTACAGTACGCAAACCGACCTTAGTCTGGCCTACTCGCCGGGCGTTGCGTTTCCGTGCCTTGAGATACAGAAAACTCCCGATGACGCATATAAATACACAGCTAAGGGCAACCTGGTTGCCGTGATAAGCAACGGCACCGCCGTGCTCGGTCTGGGCGACATCGGAGCCATGAGCGGCAAGCCCGTCATGGAGGGCAAGGGACTCTTGTTTAAGATTTATGGCGGCATCGACGTGTTCGACATTGAGGTTGACGAGAAAGACCCCGAAAAGTTCTGCGAGGCTGTAGAGAAGATAGCCCCCACGTTCGGCGGCATCAACCTTGAAGACATAAAGGCTCCTGAATGTTTCTACATCGAAGAGCGACTGAAGCGCACGCTCGACATCCCCGTGATGCACGACGACCAGCACGGCACGGCCATCATATCTGCCGCCGGACTGAAGAACGCTCTCGAGGTGAACGGCAAGGACATATCAAAGGTTAAGATTGTTGTCAACGGAGCAGGTGCGGCAGCCATATCATGCACAAAGCTGTATATGGCTCTCGGCGCAAAGCGCGAGAACATCGTTATGCTCGACTCTAAGGGCGTTATCACCAGCGACCGTGAGAACCTTACGGAGCAGAAGAAGCTCTTTGCTACCGACCGCCGCGACGTGCATACCCTCGAGGAGGCTGTCAAGGGAGCCGACGTGTTTGTCGGTCTTTCCAAGGGCAACGTGCTCACTCAGGACATGGTAAGGTCGATGGCCGACCAGCCCATTGTGTTCGCCTTGGCTAACCCCGTGCCCGAGATTTCATATGAGGAAGCCATGGCCAGCCGTCCCGACGTGCTCATGTCTACCGGCCGTTCTGACTATCCTAACCAGATTAACAACGTTATCGGCTTCCCGTATATCTTCAGAGGCGCTCTCGACGTTCACGCCTCTGCCATAAACGAGGAGATGAAGCTTGCCGCCGTCAACGCCATTGCCAACCTGGCAAAGCAGCCTGTGCCCGATGTCGTTAACGACGCATATCAGGTAAACAACCTTACTTTCGGTCCGTCTTACTTCATTCCGAAACCTGTCGACCCGCGCCTCATCACCGAAGTGTCGGCAGCCGTTGCCAAGGCAGCCATAGAGAGTGGGGTGGCACGCACCACGATAACCGACTGGGACGAATACAAGAACCATCTGCGCGAGATGCTCGGACAGGAAACCAAGCTCACGCAGAAGCTATATGATACAGCACGCAAGCACCCGCAGCGCGTTGTCTTTGCCGAAGGCATACACCCTACGATGCTCAAGGCTGCCGTACAGGCAAGGAACGAGGGCATCTGCCAGCCTATCCTGCTTGGCAACGACGAGCGTATAATGAAGCTTGCCAAGGAACTCGACCTTAATCTCGACGGCATAGAGATAGTAAATCTGCGCCACGACAACCAGAACGACCGCCGTGAGCGCTATGCACGCATACTTGCCGAGAAGCGCAAACGCCAGGGCTACACATTCCAGGAAGCCAACGACAAGATGTTTGAGCGCAACTATTTCGGTATGATGATGGTTGAGACCGGCGAGGCCGACGCCTTCATCACGGGTCTTTACACCAAGTATTCAAACACCATCAAGGTGGCAAAGGAGGTTATCGGCATACAGCCCGGATACAACCATTTTGGCACGATGCATATCATCAATTCCAAGAAGGGTGTGTTCTACATGGCCGACACGCTTATCAACCGCCATCCCGACAAGGACGTGCTCGTAGACATTGCACGTCTGAGCGCAATGACCGTAAGATTCTTCAACGAAGAGCCGAGGATAGCCATGATAAGCTATTCAAACTTCGGTTCCGACGAGATAGGCAGTCCGGCTCAGGTTCATGCTGCCGTTGAGGCTATGCAGACACGTTATCCTGACCTGGCCATCGACGGCGAGATGCAGGTAAACTTTGCTCTCGACAACAAGCTGCGCGACGCCAAGTATCCGTTCTCGCGCCTTAAGGGCAAGGATGTCAACACGCTTGTGTTCCCTAACCTCAGCAGTGCCAACAACGCATACAAGCTGTTGCGTGCAATGAATTCTGACGCTGAGATTATCGGTCCTATCCAGATGGGTCTTAACAAGCCTATACACTTCACCGACTTCGAGTGCAGCGTACGCGATGTTGTCAACATCACTGCCGTGGCCGTTATCGACGCTTACGTGCAGAAGATAAAGGAGAACAGACAATAACGGCGCAGCTACCTGCGATATAACATTATGTATGACGGCTCCAATGATGTAACGACATGTCATCGGAGCCGTCGTCCGTTTTACCCCAAATCCTGATTGCTGATTTGGGCTTATGCCTTATGTCAGGGCAACGCCATGCCTGACGGCTTGAACTGAATGAGGTGTGTATAATATAAAAAGTGTGAAAAACTTTATCTTTCATGTCACTGACGGCTTTGTCATACGTCTCTGACAATAGAAACAAATGACATAATTAACAACAAAACGACACTATTATGAAAAAGCTGTTTATTCTGGCGCTGGCAGCAATGTTCTGCATGGCCGGCTTTGCCAAAAGCACACAAGAGGTAATCAACGAGATCACAAAGTCTACAGGTGCTCAGACCATAACGCTCAGCAAGGACCTTATTGCTGCGCAGGCTGCCGCCATGCCTGAAAATGTCAAGGCTCTCCTGTCTAATCTTGACGGCGGCACTCTCGTCCTGCTGTCTGAGGGCACCGACGAGCAGATAAAGACATTCAACGACAGGGTGGGAGAGATAGACTCTGAAGCTTATGAAGCCATGGCTTCGTTCGTTGACGAATCAGACACCATAAAGGTATTCGGCAAGTGTGAGGGCGACTATGTTACCGAACTTTTCATCGCCTTTTCAGACGATGAAGATTGTGCCCTTATCGATGTTACCGGCAAGATAAGCAAGGAGGACGCCATGAAGCTCCTGAACAAAGACATGCTGCAGCAGATTCTTTAACCGTAAACAGGTCATCGCTCCGCATATTCTTCAGCAAGTAGACGGCTGAAAGCATGAATGCACAAAACAGATAATGCTGTGTGCGGGCTAATATGGGTTTAAGTTAAAGAAAGATTTATATAAAAACGGACAAATGCCGGCTGTTGGGCCTGTGCATTTGTCCGTTTCCTTTTTATTGTCAAGGCATCATAGCCTTTTGTATGTCTTCATTGTGTGCGACTTCGCTGCCGCATCCTCATGCTTCTTACAGTCTTATAATCTGCTTCACGCCCTTCACGTTGCGCAGCTTCTTTATCAGCTGTTCCAGTTTCGATGTGTCCTCCACGTTTACCACGAGGTTACCGCGGAACAGTCCGTCGTTGCTGTCAATGTTTATGCTGCGCATCATGATGTTCTCCTCTTTCGATATAATGCTCGTTATGTTGTTCACGATGCCTATGTCGTCGTTTCCTATAATTTTCAGCGTGATAGAGTATTGCGATTTGCCCTTTCCGCTCCACATCGCCTTCACCACTCTGTAGCCGAATCGCTTTCTCAGTTCGGGCGCATTGGGGCAGTCGGTGCGGTGAATCTTAATTCCGCCGTTCACGGTTACAAATCCGAACACATCGTCGCCGTATATTGGGTGGCAGCATTTCGACAGCGTATAGTCCACGCCTTTAAGGTTCTGGTCAATCACCAGCACGTCGTCGTTCGAGTAGGCAATCTCCTCGTTGGGGTTCTCAAAGCTAAACTCTTTCGCACTTCTTGCCGGAGCCGTTGGTGCGGTGTTGTTGTCGAACATCAGCACCTGCTGATACGTTTCTATTGTCTGGTTCACGTCGAGGCTTCCGTCAGCCATGTCTTTGTAGAAGTCGTTCGCCTCCTTATATCCCAGTTTCTTTATCAGGTGCGACACGGCACTCTCGTCAAAGTCGATCTTTCGGTTTTTCAGTCGGCGTTCAAACATCTCCTTTGCATACGCTCCGTCTTTCACCATAAGGTCTTTTATGGCCATTCTTATCTTCGACTTTGCGCGGCTTGTCTTCACGATGTTCACCCAGTCCTGTTTCGGCTTTTGCGTGCTCGACGTCATAATCTCCACCTGGTCGCCGTTTTTCAGTATGTATCTGAATGTAACCGCCTTGTTGTTTATCCTTGCTCCCGTGCAGTGGTTGCCTATGTTAGAGTGTATGCGGTAGGCAAAGTCGAGCACGGTGGCTCCTTTCGGAAACTTCATAAGGTCGCCTTTGGGCGTAAACACAAACACCTCGTCCTCATAAAGATCCATCTTAAACTGGTCTATCACCTGCAGGTCGTCCTTGTTCTCCAGCGCCGTTCTTATGCTGTTGAGCCATTCGTCAAGTCCGCTTTCGCCCTTCACGCCCTTGTATCTCCAGTGGGCAGCCAGTCCTCTTTCTGCCACCTCGTCCATGCGCTCTGTGCGTATCTGCACCTCCACCCATTTGTTTTCAGGTCCGAGCACGGTTATGTGCAGACTCTCGTATCCGTTCGACTTAGGCACGCTCAGCCAGTCGCGCATACGTTTCGGGTTAGGCTGATACATGTTTGTTATTATGGCGAACACCTGCCAGCACTGCATCTTCTCCAGTTCAGCCGGCGAGTCGAGTATTATTCTTATTGCAAACAAGTCATATATGCCTTCAAAGCCGCATTGCTGCTTCTTCATCTTCTGCCAGATGCTGTGAATGCTCTTTGTGCGACCCTTCATGTGAAACTTCAGTCCGGCCTCTTTCAGCTTCTTGTCTATAGGCGTTATGAACTTTTCTATATAAGCGTCGCGGCTTTTCTTTGTCTCGTTGAGTTTCGCCTTTATCATGTAGTAGGCGTCGTGCTCAAGATATTTCAGGCTCAGGTCTTCCAGCTCGCTTTTCAGCTTATACAGTCCCAGTTTGTGTGCCAGCGGGGCATACAGATAGCTTGCCTCCTCGCTCACCTTCATCTTTGCCTCAGTGTTTGTGGTGTCCCTTATCTGCCTCATCAGGTTCACCCTGTCGGCAATCATTATCAGTATCACCCTCATGTCCTCGGCAAACGACAGCAGCAGGTTTCTGAAGTTTTCGCTCTCTATCACCGGATTCTTCTTATACAGTTCCTGTATGCTTCTGAGTCCGTGAATTATGGTAGATACGTTTTTTCCGAAGTTCTTTTCTATTTCCTCAAGCGAGTTGTCGTTTTCAGCCACGCTTGTATATAGAAGTATGGCCATCACGCCGTCGCGCTTCAGTCCAATCTCGCTTACGGCAATCTGTGCGGTCTGCAGACTCAGCAGTATGGGGTTCATTCCAAACACATCGCGCTGTATAAGGTCGTTTTCGAGAGCGGTCTTCAGATGCCTGAAGACGTTTTTCTCGTCTTCTCTTTTCAGCATGCCGTGTGCGTTCTCGCGCAGTCCGCGTATTATGTTTACAATGTCGTTTCTCTCTTTTTTGGTAAAGAACAGTTTTTCAGCCATATCCTTCTTGTATGTTAAGGGCATTGCCGCCTGTTGGCGTCTGCCGTTGATGAATCTATCTTTAAATGTCCGGCTTTGGCTTGTCTTCCATGTTTCAGCATGCGTGCCGGCGTGTATGCTTACAGGTTAATAATGCCTTTGCACGGCAACTTTTCATGGTCTGCCGGAGTACATTGTTATGCAAACTTACACATTTTTCCTGATATTTTCGGATGTTCTTTCAAATAAATTAAATAATAAGGCATTTCTGACAATAAGTAATAACTTTTTAATATCTAAAGTTATGTTTTTTAAGAAAAAAACTATATATTTGTAACTGATTTACTGAAACCTTATAAAATTATAATACTTATGTTATCACCAGAAGACTTAAAGCAGATTGCCGAAAAAGGCATAACCGAAGAACAAGTAGCAACCCAACTCGAAGAGTTAAAAAAAGGCTTTCCTTTCCTGAAGCTCGAGGCAGCAGCAGGCATAGGCCGTGGCGTCATTGCTCCTGCCGACAGTGAGCGTGCCGACTATATCGCAAAGTGGGAAGCCTATAAGGCAGAAGGCAAGAAGATCGTAAAGTTTGTTCCTGCCAGTGGAGCTGCCAGCCGTATGTTCAAGGATATGTTCGCTTTTCTCGGCGCTGACTATGACGAACCGCGTACTGACTTCGAAAAGAAATTCTTCGACAACATAGAGAAGTTTGCTTTCTATGATGAGCTTAACGCAGCTTGCGTAAAGAATGAGGGCAAGGACATTGCAGCCCTTGTTGCTGCCGGCAACTACAAGGCTGTTGTTGCCAATATGCTCGAGTCTAGGGGCCTTAACTACGGACAGCTGCCTAAGGGCCTGCTGCTCTTCCACAGATATGAAGACGGCGTGCGCACTCCTCTCGAGGAGCATCTTGTTGAGGGAGCATTATATGCGTCAAGCGCAGGCGAGGCTAACGTTCACTTCACCGTAAGCCATGAGCATAAGGCTCTGTTTGAGAAGAAGGTGGCTGAGAAGAAAGACAAATATGTTGCCAAGTTCGGCATCAACTACAATATCTCTTTCTCTGAGCAGAAGCCCAGCACCGACACTATTGCCGCCAATCCGGATAACACTCCGTTCCGCAATGCCGACGGCTCTCTGTTGTTCCGTCCCGGAGGTCATGGCGCTCTCATCCAGAATCTTAACGACATCGACGCCGACGTAATCTTTGTAAAGAACATCGACAACGTTGTGCCCGATCGTCTTAAGAACGACACCGTAACCTACAAGCAGCTCATTGCCGGAATTCTTGTAACGTTGCAGGAGAAGGTATTCAGCTATCTGCGCCTGCTCGACAGCGGTGAGTATAGCAATTCACAGATTGAAGAAATCATACGTTTCGTTCAGAACGATCTGTGCTGCCGCAAGCCAGACATCAAGAATCTTGAGGATGCCGACCTCGTTATCTATCTGCGCTCAAAGCTCAACCGTCCTATCCGTGTCTGCGGAGTTGTAAAGAACGTTGGAGAGCCGGGCGGAGGTCCGTTCCTTACCTACAATCAGGACGGCACCATCAGTCTGCAGATACTTGAGAGCAGTCAGATTGACAAGAGCAACACCGAATACATGAAGATGTTCACTGAGGGTACACACTTCAATCCCGTTGACCTCGTTTGTGCAGTTAAGAACTATAAGGGCGAGCCGTTCAATCTGCCTGACTATGTTGACAAGACAACAGGATTTATCAGCAGCAAGAGCAAGAACGGTAAGGAGCTGAAGGCTCTCGAGTTGCCGGGCTTGTGGAATGGTGCTATGAGCAACTGGAACACCGTGTTCGTAGAAGTTCCTCTGTCAACATTCAACCCCGTAAAGACCGTCAACGACCTTCTTCGCGAGCAGCATCAATAAGATAAAAATAGAGAATTGGGATTCTTTACATGCCCAATTCTCTATTTTTCTTTATTATATAATATATTTTTTGTTTTATAATTAGCTAATGCTGAACTATGCTTGCGCTTAGTGCCTTGCGTCAATAAAAACAATAAGGCGGGCTGAAAATCACAATACATTTGGATTTTTCGTTTTTCACTTTTAACTTTTCATTTTCGTAAGACGCACTACGTTGCTATTGTGCCGGCGGATCTGTGCTTTCGAGGCGGGAGTTAAAGGAGTTAAAGTAGTTATCGCTCACTAAAGTGAGCTAGTAGTTAGAGTCATATGCCTTGTTGATTCTTATCATAACTTCATAATCACTACGTTTGGTAATGTGCCGGCTGATCTGTGCTTTCGAGGCGGGAGTTAAAGTAGTTAAAGAAGTTATTGCTCACAAAGGTGAGCTAGTAGTTAGAGTCAAATGCCTTGTTGATTCTTATCAATGTAATACAATTG
>ULWF01001567.1_pt1 | contig 42622 bp, 32 predicted proteins | sample 1960081 | NCBI WGS metagenome assembly ULWF01 (sample SAMEA4835805, study PRJEB28245) | human gut metagenome | biome: gut microbiome; material: fecal sample | place: Denmark | collected 2008
GGAGGAAAATTTATATGAAAAAGGAAAAACGGGAACTTACAATTGAACAATTGGAGAAAAAAGCAAAGGTAGCTGCAAAAATAGTATCAGTAGCTGTAATTACTTATTTATTTAGTTTAATATTAATAATGGTATTGTTTTTTGCATTTTTGGTATTAGGAAATACTAAAGCGACTATATATATTATTTTTGGAAATTGTGCTATTTTTATATTTGTCTTTTTACTAATAATAGTAGCAAGAGAAATAGAGACAATATATAGTGAAGAAATTTGTTCGAAACAAAGACAAATAGAAATTGAAAAAATGAAAATAGCAGCAAAGAAAGGAAATTTACAAAATTTTGTCGATTTAGTTGATGAAGACATAATAGAATATATTTTATCTAGAAGTATTGAAAAAGTAGAGATAGATATGATTGATGGACTATATTTTTTAACTACTATTCAATTAGACGATAATAAGCAACAGGATAGAGTATATATTCCAATAAAAGAGTTTATTTCTATAATAGATGAAAATAGTAAGAAAAAGATGTTAGAAAGCATTATACAAAAAATTGAATTAAAAAATTTTAGAGGAAAAAAAGAATTTGTAATAAGAAGTCCAGAGGTTGTATACGTAGAAGGTCTAGAAGATGAGGATGAGTTGCTGGAAATATTTAAGTTAAAAGAATGAAAATAATAAACAAACCTACTTGAAATTCAAGTAGGTTTTGTCATGTATAAAAATAATGCAAAATAGTAATCCAAATATTAATCTTTATTAATTACGATATATTGTTTTTTATTATGTATTTGTGATAGAATAAAAAATAGATATAGGAGTACAGGAAATTAGGAGGAAACTTATATGAAAAAATATTATTTTACATCAGAAAGTGTAACAGAAGGACATCCAGATAAACTATGTGATTTAATTTCAGATAGTATATTGGACGAATACTTAAAACAAGACGAAAATTCAAGAGTGGCTGTAGAAACATTTGCTTCAAAAGATAAAATCACAGTAGCCGGACAAGTTACTTCAAATGGAGAAGTAGACATAGAAAATTTAGTAAGAAATGTAATAAAACAAGTGGGATATGATAACGAAAAAACAGATATGGATTACAGAACTTGTAAAATAGATATAAACATTACAAAACAAAGTTCAGACATAGCAATGGGAGTAGATATTGGAGGAGCAGGAGACCAAGGTATTATGTTTGGTTATGCAACAGATGAGACGGAAAACTACATGCCTTATGCTATAGATATGGCACATAAATTAGCAAAAAGATTAGCAGATGTTAGAAAAGAAAATGAAATTACGTACTTAAGACCAGATGGAAAAACGCAAGTAACAGTAGAATACGAAGATGATATGCCAAAAAGAATAGATACTATATTAGTATCTACACAACATTTAGAAGAAGTAAATATGGATAGGTTAAAAAAGGATTTAATAGAAAAAGTAATAAATGTAGTTGTACCAAAAGAAATGATGGATGAAAATACAAAAATATATATAAATCCAACAGGAAGATTTGTTATAGGAGGACCTTTAGGAGATACTGGATTAACAGGAAGAAAACTTATAGTAGATACTTATGGTGGATATAGCCGTCATGGCGGAGGAGCATTTTCAGGAAAAGATGCTAGTAAAGTAGATAGATCAGCAAGCTATATGCTTCGCCATATTGCAAAAAACATTGTAGCAAATGGATATGCAAAAAAATGTGAACTACAAGTATCATATGCAATAGGAATGGAAAAACCAATATCTATATGGGTAAATACGTTTGGAACAAACAAAATCCCAGAAGAAGATATAATAAAAATAATAGAAGAAAAATTTGATTTAACTCCAAATGGAATAATAAAATATTTAGATTTAAATAAACCAATATACACAAAAACAACAAACTATGGACACTTCGGAAAAGAAGAAATGACATGGGAAAAAGTAATAGAACTTTAAATTTTTATAAAGATATATTAAATTAATAAAAAAGAATAATAGTATATATATTATTTTTATACCTTGGTGTCGTGGCCTACTGTTTTTTTACTAGTAAATCGGCCGCTCCAATCGCACTCGCGAAAACGCTCGTTTGATCGACTTACGCGGTATTGCAAATAATATATATACTATTATAATTTTTATAAAAAATGGTTATCTTTATAAAAATTTAAAGAATTAGTTTAACCAAACCATTATATTGCTAAATATTACACTAAAAAATGTAAATAAAATTACTGTAATTCCACCACTTTTATTTTTTTCGTTCTTTATTTCGTAAATACCATAAGAAATGCAATTTACTAAAATATATAATGTGAAAATTAAAAATAGTACATGATAAGTTATAGGAGTAATCATAAAAAATCCTTTCGTTTAATCTTTTATTTCTGTAATTAAAAATCCAGATTGTACTTGAGTGTCTATATTGACTTTAAAAGTTGAACTTTTATAACTGTTTCTCCAATTATAATTGTTAAAATCATCTATAGTAAGGAATTTAGACAGTGCATATTTTCCAAAGTCATTTATATCTGATTTATATTCAAGAGAAGTTTTATACAAATAATTTGTAAGAGTGTTTTTTAAATATTGATTAGTTAAGTTAGAAAGATATTTTATTTCTTCCGCGTCCAAATATTTTTTATCTCTAGAGGCAGAGTAAATTTTTCCAACAAAATTTTCATTAAAAGTAATATATGGAGAACCATTTATTATATCTACAGTTATATCCTTTTTTCCAGAAGGATAAATAATTAAATCTATTTCTTCATTGTTATTTTGAGAATTTGGTACATGTATTAAAAAGCTTGATACTTGGCCAGTTATTATAGAAAGACATAATGTCTCAGTAGCATCTAATTCACCTACAAGTTTATCATCTTTAAAAACAGCAATACCTATATTTTCAGAACCTCGTTCTCCTGAAAAAGATGTTTTAGTAGATTTCATATCTCCTATATTATTACTATTATTAATATTAGAGTTGCTATTTGTATACATATTAGAGTTTATTCCGCCAAGAATTGCAAATGGTTCACAAGTAGAACTTACTAATTGTGTAAAGAAATCACCTAAAGTAGCATTATATATATAGCCCGTATATTTACTAGAGTTAGGAAATATTTCATAGTATTTTGTAACGGAATTTTCAAGAATAGGGTCTGTATCTCTAATATATCTTTCAGCAGAGTTTTTACAAATAATTATATTAGTTGATGGCCTTGCTTGAGAGTTATTAGTTAATGAATATATTTCTTTTGCAATTCCATTTGTGGCAATTTTTTCTGAAAATATTACAACTTTACAATGAGATAAATTTATTTTTCTTGCTAAATAACTATTCATAAGGTTTATAGCAGTATTTAGAGAAGGAGCTTCAACTGTATTTATAACAACTTTATTTCCAGATGAAGAACTAGATGAGTCAGAATTTTCATCTTTATTTCTAGGAATAAACTGAAAACTTACTTTATAAACATCGTTTTCACCAACGTCTATACCTAAAGCAACAACATAAGCTAAATTATCTATATTTAAAGATGTGTAAGAGGCATTAAAACCAAGAAAAAGAACAACACACATAATAATTACAAAAACATTCCTTATAATTTTATTCATTATTTTTTACCACCTGTTTTTTCTTTTTATAGTATGCAAACAATAAAGTACTAAATCCGACTACAAAAGTTATTCCAAGCATCATAAAAGGATAAACTACAGATTCAAATACCCTTGTTACAGTTTGATTTGAAGGAATTAATGAAATTCCAAGAAGTATAAGTCCAAATGGTATAACCAATGGCTTAATATAGTTTATTTTTGTTATTTTTCTAAAAAAGTGAATTGAAAACATATTTAATATAGTTAAATAACAACAAAATTCTATAAGCCAAATCAATAAAAAGATTGCTTCTAATCTTTGAAAAAAAGTCCCAAATTCAACATATCTTGCAGCAGCATACATAGGAATAATCTCATCAACTTTTAAAAAGAAAGGAAACATAAATATAATTGTAGAAACAGCCAAAATTATATAACATGCAGAAAAACAAACAGAAGTAATAGCTACTTTTCTTAATTTTTCTGGTTCTTTTAATAAGGGTGGTAGAAAATAAATACAAACAATTCCACTAAAGGCATATATATTTCCTGTACCTATTACAAAAGTATTAAAAAAGCCTTTTCCTAAGATAGGAAACATTCTCTCTGGTGAAAAATATCTAATGTTTGCAAAAAATAGAAGAATTATACTTATTAATGCAAAAGGAGTAATTATTGAATTAGCCTTAAATGCTGCATTAAATTCTAAACTATTTACAATACAAATTGCAATTATAAAAATAGATATAAGAAAGATAACATTTGTAGAAGGATAATATATAATTCTTAAATATTCACAAAAAGTTCTTAAAAACATGCTAGAACTTACAACAAAGTATATTATAAAGAGAGAGCCTACTACACTTTTTAGAACTTTCCCACCAAGAAATTCTGAAATGTCTAAAATGTCCATTCCAGGAAAATTTTTGAATAATTTGCATACTATTATTACAAAAATAATAGCTAAAATACTAACATATATTAAATTTATAAACGTTGCACTGTTAGTTGTGTTCAAAAGTGTTTTAGGTAAAGATAAAACAGTGTGAACAATAATCACAGAAAGTATAAGAGTTATAGCTTCAAATGTGCCTATTTTTGAATGATTCATAAAATAATTCCTTTCTTTATTTATATTTCCATTTCATACTTATTTTCTCTTGAGCTTTTTCTTTTTTAGGTTCTAAATAGGTTGCTCTATATTCTTGTTTCCAAATAGGAGGTATAAAATATCCATTTTTTTTAGAATCAACTGCAGGTGCAAAGGGAGAAGTAATAGAAATTCCAAAAGATTTTATATTACATAGAACGGAAGTATAAGCAAAAAGCCCAACAGCTATTCCAAGAAAACCTGCCATGTAGCCTAAGAGAATGAATAGAAAACGGAATATTCTTAAATGAAATCCAAATATAAAATCTGGAATTGAAAAAGAGGAAATACCAGTTAATGCTACTATAATAATCAATATAGGACTTACAATATTTGCACTTACAGCCGCTTGACCTAAAACTAAAGCACCTACTATACCAATAGTAGATCCAATAGGAGATGGAACTCTTAGACCAGCCTCTCTAATTAATTCAAAAGAAACTTCCATAATTAATATTTCAAAAATAACTGGAAAAGGAACACTTTCTCTTGAAGATAGAATAGAATTTAATAATTCTGTAGGCAGGATTTCTTGATGAAAAGTGGTAACAGCAACATATATACTTGGCAGAAGCAATGTCAAAAGTGCACATAAGACTCTTATCGATTTTAAAAAATTTGCTAAATAAGGTCTTAAATTTGTATCTTCAGGGGAAGACATAAAGTCTATTAAACAAATAGGCATTACAATAGCAAAAGGAGATCCATTAACTAATACAACTACACGTCCTTGAAGTAAGTATTTTGAAGTCTTATCAGGCCTTTCAGTAGATAATGTTTCAGGAATTCCCATATTAATATCACTACTTACAATTAATTGTTCTAATTGACCAGAAGATAACAAAGAATCTATTTTTAAATTATTTAATCTGTATTTTACTTCTGAAACTAAATCATCATTTGCAATATTTTTTACATAACATACAACACATTTAGTTTTGGTAATACTACCTATATTTATATTTTCAATAATAAGTTCTTCATTATTTACAATTCTTCTAAGCAACGATGTATTTGTTCTAAGATTTTCTACAAATGCTTCTTGAGGACCTTTTATTACAACTTCTGTAGTTGGAGCACTTACACCTCTTTGTTTAAAACCTTTAACATCAATATCAAAAGCAAAATCTAAAGTATCTACAAATAATGCACAGTTTCCTGAATTTACACCAGAAAAAATATTTTTAAAATCTTGTTCTTTGTTTACACTATTTTGAGGTAATAAACTATTAAAAATGTATTCAGCAACATCAAATTTTTTAATTTTCTTTATTAAAACTTTATTGTCTTTTGTAGACTTAAAAATCTCATCATCAGTAAAGGAATTTGCTTTGTTTTTTAACATTAATGGTTTTAAAATATAATTATTAATCAAATCAGAATCAATTAAACCATCTATAAATAATAGAAAAGCTTTATATTGTTTATTTTTTACATACAAAGTAAAATCTCTTACAATGATGTCACTATTTATCAAAGTATTATACTTAGATTTTACAAAATCAATATTGGATGAAATATCCGCAAATACATTTTTAGAAATGTTTAAACTTTCGTCAGAAATATAAGTGTTATTTTGACTATTACTTGTAGGAATAGAAAAATTATATTCATTATCCGGTTTCCATATAAAATTTTTAACTATTTTTTTTATATCCATTTTTGCCTCAACTTTATAAAATATTTTATAAATATAATTTCCAAAATGGGTAAAAATATGCAATAAAAGTTTTGACATTAATTTGAAAGTAGAATATAATATTAAGGAGTTTAAAACAAAAGATATGAAAGAGGTTTTTTATGAAAGTAAGTTATAAAAACATAGAGGTTGAGATTAAAGATGAAAATTTAACAGTTATAGATGCTTTTAAAGAAACAATAGAAGAAAAAGAAAATGTCATAGCATGTATGGTTAATAATGAAGTAAAACCGTTAGATTATGTATTGAAACAAAATGATGAAGTAGAATTATTAAATACATCATCAAGAGATGGAGCTCGTATATATACAAGAGGGCTTTTATTCATAATGGGAAAGGCTTTTAATGAATTATATCCAGAAGTAAAGTTAACAGTAAATTTTCAATTATCAAGCAGTATGTTCTGTAAAATAGAAAAAGATACAATTAATGAAGAAATGATTGAAAATGTAAAAGCAAGAATGCAAGAAATAATAGATAAAAACTTAAAAATAAAGAAAGTAGAAATGAGTAAAGAAGAAGCAACAGAATTCTTGGAAAAAGAAAACACTGGAATTGGAAAAATACAGATAGAAAATAAAGAAAAAGAAACAGTTTCTTTATATTTCTGTGAAGAATATTACAATTATTTTTATGGAGTTATGCCAATTTCTACAGGATATATAAAGTTATTTGATATTATGAAATATCATGACGGATTTTTAATTCGTTACCCAAGTAAAAACAAACCAAATGAAATAAAACCATATCAAGAAGGAAAGAAACTTTTAGCAACACTAGAGGAGTATGACGATATATATAGAATTCTAGGAATTGCTACATTGAGCCAATTAAATGAAAAAATTAGAAATGGTGAAGCGAAAGATATCATTCTACTTTCAGAAGCATTGCACGAAAAGAAAATAGCAAATATAGCAGATAAAATAATAGAAGATAGAAAAAAAAGAGTAATTCTAATAGCAGGGCCATCTTCTTCTGGAAAAACAACATTTGCTAAAAGATTGGGAATACAACTAAAATTAAACGGATTAAAACCAAAGACAATATCTGTAGACAATTATTTTGTAGAACGTGAACAAACTCCAAAAGATGAATTTGGGAACTATAATTTTGAAGCATTAGAAGCGGTGGATTTAAAATTATTAAATGAACATTTAGTAAAACTATTAAATGGTGAAGAAATAGAAGTTCCAACATTTGACTTCAAAAAAGGAACAAAATATTACACAGGAAAAACAATGAAACTAGAAGATGACGAAGTACTTGTAATGGAAGGAATACACTGCTTAAATGATGAGCTAACACCAGCAATAGACAAAAATCAAAAATTTAAAATATATATTAGTGCTTTAACAGTATTAAATATAGATTATTATAATAGAATTTCAACTACAGATACAAGAATAATAAGAAGAACAGTTAGAGATAGTCAATTTAGAGGATATGATGCTATAAAAACATTATCTTCTTGGTATTCTATATCAGCAGGAGAAGAAAAAAATATATTTCCATTCCAAGAAGGAGCGGATGTAATGTTCAATACATCTCTTGTTTACGAAATAAATGCACTAAAAAAATATGCTTTACCTTTATTTAGTCAAATAGGAAAAGAAGAAAAAGAATATGCAGAAGCAAAAAGATTAACTGAATTTCTAAAATACTTTGAACAAATAGATATAGAGGACATTCCTAAAAACTCTTTATTAAGAGAATTCATAGGAGGAGGCATCTTCGATTACGACTAAACTAATAGGGACGGGCCGTTTTAGTTTAGTAAACTATTAGTATTAGTTTATTTTGATTAGTTAATTAAATATAGGACATTTGGGGACGAGGCACTTTTGTCCTTTGTCTCTTATACATACAATTTATGTTATAAATAGTGCAAAGAAAGGAAAATAAATGGAAAGAAAATTTACTGAAATAGACGAAGAATTTGTTTGTGAAAATTGTGGTAAAAAAGTACCACCATTAGGCTACTCTTGTAGAAACCATTGCCCACATTGTTTACATTCAAAACATGTAGATATAAATCCAGGAGATAGAGCAGAAGAATGCCATGGAATATTAGAACCAATTGGGCTAGAAATAGATAGTAAAAAAGGATATGTAATAATATTTAAATGTAAGAAATGCGGAAAAATTAGAAAAAACAAAGCTGCAAAAGATGACAATATGGATTTAATAATAAGTTTAAGTGCAAAACATTAAAAAAAGTAGTAAACTAATAGGGACGGGCCTTTTTAGTTTAGCATTTTTTATAAATTAATATAGCAGTATAATATATATTTTTTATTTTGAATATTATACTGCTATATTTTATTATTAGCTAAACTAAAAAGGCCCGTCCCTATTAGTTTTTTTATATTTCTCTATTTAAATTTCCATTTGTATAGTCTTTGCCTTCTAGTCTACTACCAGAAAGAACAGTATTTATTATATTGTTTATATCATCTATTGTTTCGCCTAATATGTCTATACGATAAGAAGTAGCATTTACAAAGTCTTTAGGACAGATAGAAGTTATTTTACTATTATAAAGTGTACTAACAGTTTGAATACTATCTGGAAGAATAGGAAATAAGAAACCTAGTCTGTCTTTTAAATAGTATTTGGTGTTGCTTTTACATTGTGTACCACAAGTAGGATAACATTTATTAGTTTTTCCAAGTAAGCAATAGTTCATGCTCATTAAAGGAGTTCTGCCATATACAATTAATTCTTGTTCTACACTAGAATTGTTTAATATATTATCTATTGTAGATTTATCTAGTTCAGGTGAAACTGTTAATTTATTAATTCCAAGTTCTTTCCATTCTTGTATACTCTTATTGTTGTAAATGTTAAGAGTATAATTGCCAATAAATTTAAACCTATCTTTATACTTATTTTTCATTTTATAAATGAAATCACCATTTGAAATGTTTGAAACAACAAAGCCAGAAACTTTAAATGTTTCAATAGAATTATCTATAACATTGTGAAGCAAATTAGTATAGTTTGATTTGATAATTGTAGGCAGATAAATATAAGCGTGAAAGTTTTCACAGATGTTTTTAATAATATTTTCATATTTTTTATTTCCAAAATATTTTAGTGGGACATATACATTATCTATATTTTTTAAGTCGTTGTAATTTTTATTTTCGTCTAATATATTTAACAAAATAGAAATTTCTTTTTTATCTTTTTTATTGTTATTATGAGTTGATGTATTAAGAATAGGCAAAGTAGGTGAATTTCTTAATATTCTACTATTTGCAATTAGTAAAATTTCATCTAAGGCATTTCTTCTTAACTCATTTAAAACTTTTATTGAAGGTAAAAATAAGTTATCATCTAATATTACATCAATATCTTTAAAAGTAAAAATAGTATCTTTTGTTTTATTAAGTTGTGATTTGACTCTATTTTTATCTAAAGGTTGTGATTTAGCTTCAACAGGTAATATATCTGAAGATAATGAAACACTAATATCATCAAAAATTGGGTTAGTATTTGAAAGAGTACTAACACTAAGTAATATAGGGGAGTTCTTTTTTAATGTAATACAAGCACTTAAGTCTATTTTTTTATGTTCTTCTTGGTAAGATAAATATGAAAAAGTAGAAAGTTCTTTACTATTAGTTTTATATACTTTGTCTCCTATATGCAAATTACCTTTCATTCTACCAACTTCAACAAGTTGTTTTTTAAAACCAGTAGTAATATTCTTATTTTTTATCATAAGTTCGGAAACTGTATATTTTGTAGATTCCTTTTCAAATTCAATAGTGTCTCCAATAGAAACATTGTCTGTTAAATTAATAAAAACATGACCTTTATTAGGTTTTAAATTTGCAATGTTTCCAATATAAATTCCCATGTTATTTGGTTTTTCAGGAAATACTAATGATGTATTTGCTTTTGAGTCCAAGTGTCCAGTAGAAAATCCACCACGATTAAATACTTGCATTAGATCTTTTACATCTTTTTCGTCAATTATATAAGGTTTGTTAGATAAAGCTAAGTCAATATATTTTCTATAAATACGAGTAACAGTAGCAACATATTCAGGAGTTTTCATTCTACCTTCTATTTTAAAGCACATAACTCCTGCGTCAATTAATTTAGGTAAAAATTCTAAGCCACATAAGTCTTTAGTACTAAGTAAATATCCTTTTGAAATAGTAGAAACTTCAGATTTAGAATTGTTAGTTTTTGAAGTTTGATTTTGTGAACTTGAAGGAAGAGTACCTGAAAGCTCATAAGGAAGTCTACATGGACCAGCACATTTACCACGATTTCCAGATCTTCCACCTATCATGCTTGAAAATAAACATTGACCTGAATATGATATACAAAGTGCACCATGTATAAATGTTTCTATTTCTACATTTGTATTTGAACATATATATTGTATTTCTTCTAAAGATAATTCTCTAGATAGAACAACTCTTTTAAAACCTAATTTTTGTGCTTCTAGTGCGCCTTCTAAATTATGAACTGTCATTTGAGTGCTAGCATGTATAGGTAAATCTGGAAAGTTCTTTATTAGAAAACGTGCTAAACCTAAATCTTGCACGATTATTGCATCTATACCAAATTCATAAGCTTTTTTAGCTAAAAGAACAGCATCTTCAAATTCGGTATCTTTTATTAAAGTGTTTAATGTTAGATGAGTATTAACACCTCTTAATTTTGCATAAGCAATAGCTTCTTTTAAGTTTGTTAAATCAAAGTTTGCTGCAGAAGCTCTAGCATTAAAATTTGCAGCTCCAAAATATACACTGTTTGCACCATTTTGAACAGCTGCTTTTAAACATTCAAAATCTCCAACAGGAGAAAGTAATTCAATTTTTTTCATATTTATTGCTCCTTATTTTTCTACAAAAATATTATATCACAAAGCATATTGTAACACAATAAATAAAAAAACATATTATATTATATAAATAAAAAAAGGGGAGGTATAAATTATGCAAGAAGAAGTAAGAAATTGTGGCTGTGGATGTGGATGCAACAATGGTGGACTTTTAAACGGAATATTTGGTGGCTGTGGTTGTGATAGTGAAATTTTATTCTTTATAATAATATTCTTATTATTATTTACAAATTATGGCTGTGGTTGTGGCTGCGGAAGAAGATAATTTTTACAAAGAGAAATATACATTTAAGGGCAAAGATAAAAAAAATTTATCTTTGCTTTTTTAATATTACAAATGTTACTAAAATATTACATTTTTAGAACTTTTATGAAATTTATTGACGACATTTTTTGCTAATGATATAATTCAAATGACAAAAAATATAATATACTAAGGAGGAAAATAAATTGAAAAACATAGAAAAAATACAATTAAGAAACATTAAGTTCATATCAATACTATTAATCTTAACTATGATTTCTTATGTGTTTTTAAATATAATTAATGAGAATAAATCATATGCAGCACAAACTAGAGAAAGTTATTCTAGTAAAATAAATAGCTATCCTGGATATAAAGAATTAATAGACAATTTAAAAGCAAAACATCCTAATTGGAATTTCACTATATTTTATACAGGGTTAGATTGGAATCAGGTAATAAAAAATGAAACAACTGCATATCATGGTAGAAACGTTGTACCAGCAAGTAGAACAAGTGCATGGAAATGTAGTGTTTGCGGTGAAAAACCACAAGGAGGTTCTTCTTGGAGATGTGCATCAGAAACAGCAGTATCTTACTATATGGATCCAAGAAATTGGCTAAATGATGCTTATATATTCCAATTTGAAAATTTATCATATAATGGAAATATTCAAACGCTTGAAGGTGTTCAGAAAATAATTTCAAGTGTAAACTATATGCAAGGAAGTACAGTAAGTTATACTAAAACAGACGGAACAGTAGGAACTATAAATAAATCATATGCTCAAATTATTATGGAAGCAGCAAAAGAGGCAGGAATTAGCCCTTATCATTTAGCATCTAGACTTCGCCAAGAACAAGGAAGTGGTAATACTCCTGGTGCTACAGCCACAGGAAAATATAATGGATATATTGGATATTATAACTTCTTAAATATAAAAGCTTCTGGCTCAACAGATCCGCAAGTTATAACAAATGGATTAAATCATGCCAAAAGTAAAGGTTGGACAAACCCAGAAATTTCTATTAAAGAAGGTGCTAAAGTTCTAGCTAGCAATTACATAAAAGATGGACAAGATACATTGTATTTGCAAAAATTTGATGTTGATAGTTCAGATGGAACATTATATTATTTTCAGTATATGCAAAATGTTTCAGCAGCTTTAACAGAAGGTACTAGTGTAAGAAGTGCTTATGAACAATTAGGACTTATAAATAGTTCAATTGAATTTATTATACCAGTGTATGAAAATATGCCTCAAACAATTTGCAAAGAACCAGCAGATGCAGGTATAGTTACACAAAACATAAAAGTAAAAGGTACAGGAGTTTCAATAAGAAATGGTGCAAGCATAAGTACTACGAAAATAGCTACTGTAAACACAGGAGATACTTTACTTAGAATAGAAGTAGCATCTACTATGAATGGTGGATATTATTGGGATAAAGTAGTTCTTCCAGATGGAACAAAAGGATATATGGCACGTAATTATATAGTAGAAATTGCAGATATTACAAATTGTAACGATACAGTTGTTGCAAATACATCAGTTAATTTAAGAAATGGTCCTGGAACTATAGGAACGACTATTATAACAACATTAATAAAAGGACAGGTGTTAACAAGAATAGAAACAGGAAAATATAATTTAGATGGTTATGTATGGGATAGAGTAAAATTATCAGATGGAAGGCAAGGATATATAGCACAAAATTATATAAGCAAGACATCGGAAAATACTGAAACTAAAAATGAAATAGTCAAGGTAATTTGTAAATCAGGTTTAAAAATTAGAGAACAACCAGGAACAGATCAAAGAGTACTTACATATGTAGCTAAAGGAACACTTTTAACAAGAACTGTTGCAGGAGCTTCAAATGCAAATGGAATTGTTTGGGATAAGATTATCACATCAACAGGTATGGAAGGATATATTGCAAGAGGTGATAGTACAGAACAATACATTGAAATTGTAAATTCATCAGATAATAATGGTGGAAATAACAATACAAATGATGAAGTAAAGAAAAATGATAACTTTAAAATGGAAACAGATAATTTAATTTGTGAACCACAAACTTCTGTAGAAGCAATTAAAGAAAAGTATACAAATAAAACAATTACAGTAAAAGATGCAAAGGGAAATTTAGTAACAACAGGAAATATAGGAACAGGATATACTGTAAAAATAGATAGCAAATCTTATACAATTGTGAAATTGGGAGATGTTAACGGAGATTCAAATGTAGATATAATAGATATGGCCATTATTAAAAGAGTATTAATGGATGAAACAAAAATTTCAGGAGTATATGAAGATGCTGCAAATATAAAGAAAACACAAGGAAATGTTGATATAGTAGATTTAGCTTTAATGAAAAGATTTTTAATGGGAAGCGAACAAATTGAATTATAGGAGGAATATATGAAAATAGAAAATAAAAAGATAATAAGTTTAATAATAATAGTATTATTAATACTAACAATACTTATTCCAAATAAAACTTTTGCTGCTGCTAGCACAACACTTAGTGCTACATCAACAAGTATTAATATAGGAGATACTATAACAGTTACAGCAACTGTTTCTCAGACGGAATCATGGAATTTAAGCCTGTCTGCAAGTGGAGGAAGTCTACAAGGAACAACAAAAGATGCAGATGCTAAGGGCGCAGAAGTATCACAAACTGTTTTAAGTGCAACATTTACAGCAAGTTCAGCTGGTACATATACTATTAGCCTAACAGGAACAGTAGCAAGTAGTGAAGATGTGTCTAATAATCAAAAACAAAATGTAAATAAATCAATTACAATTACTGTAAAAGAAAATGTACCAACACCAGAACCAAAGCCAGAACCAACACCAACACCGGCTCCTACACCGGATCCTACACCTACACCAGAACCAGAACAAGAAAAAGAACCTTCATTTAAAAGTACAAATCAAACAGTATATGCAACAGGAAATATAAACTTGCGTTCAAGTTGGTCAACATCTAGCAGTGCAACAAGAGTATCAAAGGATACAGAAATGACATTAACAGGAACATCTTCTGAAAAAATAAATGGATATATTTGGTATAGAGTTTCATACAATGGTCAAACAAAATATGTTGCAAGTAGTTTAGTAACTACTACAAAACCAGAAGATGAAGATGAAAAAACAAATGCAAACTTAAAAAGTCTAGAAGTAGAAGGATTTTCTATTTCACCAAGTTTTTCAGCTAGTACGTTAGAATATACTATGCAAGTTGAAATGGATACTGAAAAACTAAAAGTAAATGCACAAGCAGAAAGTGAAAAAGCAACAGTAAAAATAGAAGGCAACGAAACAATAGTAGAAGGTGAAAATATTGTAAAAGTAATAGTAACAGCAGAAGATGGAACAACAACTAAAACTTATACAATAAAAGTTACAAAACAAGAAAAAGTATTTGGACTAAAAAGTTTAAATATAAAAGACACAGATATTTCTGACATGTTTAAAACAGATGTATATGAATATAGTATAAATATAAAAAATATAGATCAATTAGATATAGAAGCAATTGCAACAGAAGAAGATGCAATAATAGAAATATTAGGAAATGAAAATTTACAAGAAGGCGAAAACATTATAACAATAATAGTAACATCAAAAGATGAAAAAAATACTATTACATACCAAATTAAAGCAACTAAATTATTAGTAACAGAACAACAAACAGAAGCAAAAACTATAGATAAAATGAGTATTATATATGCTGTTGTAGGAGGACTTGCTTTAATAGCATTAGTAATTGTTGTAATATATACTATAAAACATAGAAAACAAAATATGTATTATAATAACGAAGATGATTTTGATTATTATCCAGAGAATTCAGAAGAGAAAGATGAATATTATCCAGAAGATTTACCAGAAAAGAAAGTAAAACAAGATGTTGATATTCAAGAAGAAAGCAAAGAATTAAATGATGAAAAAGCTAAAAATAATGATAAAGCAAACTATTTCTTAGAAGATCCAGAAGAATGGGGAGAATATAAGAATAAAAATAGAAGAGGAAAACATTTTTAAAAAAAGTGAGCAGTTAGGGAAAAATCCTTAACTGCTCATTTCTTCTTAGCTTTTTTCACTTAAAATATGAATATTAACAAAAACCGTAGCTTTATAGCTGTATGCCTCTATTAATATAGGAAAATCATATGTATTAGTGAAAACAAAATCTTTTGAACCATATGCTACAGTTGCGTCCTGTTTAGCATAAGCACATCCTATACTGTGATGATGGCGTTCGTTAACTTTTAAAGAAGTATCAAGAATAGCATTATAAAGAGTAGTACTAACTTGACAAACTCCTCCACCAAGACCAAGAGTAGGTTTACGATTGACTATTACAGGAGCAGATAAGTAGCCTTTTTCTTTTGTAGCTTTTCCTACAACTTTACTCCAATAAAAAGTCTCACCAGGCTGCAAAATTGTACCATTTATGGTGCTACAAGCAATAGAAATATTAACATCCCTATTTTCACTAGAAGTGTAATGAATAATTGAATTTCCAACTATTTTAGAAGAACTTTCTTCATCGACTTCAGGCTCTACAAACTGTAGATATTTCCAAAAAACATAGCCGGTAAAATTATTATATTTTACCTGAAACCATTTACCTGATTGTTCTAACACAGTAAATTCGGTTCCTTTTGGAATGGTAGTTAATAATTTTGAACTACTGGTTGGTTCTTCACGGAGATTTACATTTTCACAGTTCCGTACAACAGCAGTTAATCCATAAATGGGTGATACAGCATCTTCTTCAATACTTGGGCCATTTGCTAAAGTACAACGAGAAGAAACAAAAAAGATTGTTACAAAAAGTAACAAAAACGTGGTGACTTTCTTGAAAATATTCATATGAAAGACCCTCCTTAAAAAATAATTTTATATTGTGCAAATAATTATATAATAAATAATGAAAAAAATCAATAATTAATAAAATAAAAAACAATATCGTTGACAGAAAAATATAAAAAAGATATAATGTGTAAGAAATATGCTACTGTAGCTCAGTTGGTAGAGCAACAGATTCGTAACCTGTAGGTCGCCAGTTCGATTCTGGCCAGTAGCTCCACTCTATATAACCTAGGATCATTATATGATTCTGGGTTATTTTTCTTGCAAAAATGTCTTAGGCATGTTATAATACATAAAGTTATAAAAACAAGAGAAGAGGTATATAAATGGGATTTTTTGATAAATTGAAAAATGGACTAAATAAAACCAAAACATCTTTTGATGAAAAAATGAATAATGTTTTTAGTGGATTTAGAAAAGTAGATGAAGAACTATTAGAAGAATTAGAAGAAGTATTAATTCTATCAGATGTAGGAACTGAGACATCATTAAAAATAATATCTAATTTAAGAGAAAAAATAAAAAAAGAAAAAATAACAGAAGAACAAGAAGTAAAAGAAGCATTAAAAAAAGAAATGCAAGAGATATTAGAAAAACAAAATTCAGAACTTATATTAGAGACAAAACCATCTGTAATATTAGTAGTAGGGGTAAATGGAGTTGGTAAAACAACTTCAATAGGAAAAATAGCTAATTATCTACAAAAACAAGGTAAAAAAGTAGTACTAGCTGCAGCAGATACATTTCGTGCAGCAGCAGTTGAACAATTAGAAATCTGGGCTAATAGAGCAAATTGTGAAATTGTAAAAAGACAAGAAGGTTCAGATCCTGCATCTGTTGTATATGATGCAATAAAAAAAGTGAAAGATAATAATGCAGATGTTTTAATTTGTGATACAGCAGGCAGGCTTCATAATAAAAAATATTTGATGGATGAATTAGAAAAAATAAAAAAAGTTATAGATAAAGAAATGCCAGAAGCTTCTAAAGAAGTGTTACTTGTTTTAGATGCTACAACAGGACAAAATGCTATAATGCAAGTAAAAGCATTTAAAGAAACTGTAGATATTACAGGACTTGTACTAACAAAATTAGACGGAACTGCAAAAGGCGGAGTAGTTATTGGAATAGTAGAAGAAAATAATATCCCAATCAAATTTATTGGAGTTGGTGAACAAATAGAAGACATGCAACCGTTCAAAGCAAAAGATTTTGTAAAGGCATTCTTTTAAAAAATAAGTGTAATGGAGGAACATTTATGAAAGAAGAACAAATAAATAAAGAAAAAGTAAAAGTAAAGAAAAGTAAAAAAAGAATGATAATTGTTTCTATAGTTTTTGTTATTGCTTTAATAGTAGCATATGTACTATTTAGAGGAACATATTTAGAAACGATTGAAATAGGAGAACAATATATAAGTGTATTTTGGCAAAATATAAAATATACAACAATTACTTTTATAGTTAACTTTCTTACAATATATTTTATGATTTATATAACAAATACAAAAATAAAAAAAGGATTAAAAGAATTCTTTGTACAAGAAAATAAAGAAATGCCAAAACTAGTTAATAAATCAATAGCTTTTGTTGGAGCACTATTAATTAGTGCAATTACATCAAATATTATATTGCAAAAGGCAATGTTATGCTTTAACAATGCTCAATTTGGAATGCAAGATCCAATTTTTGGACTAGATATAGGATATTTTATATTCCAAAAGCCATTTATAGAATTAATGTTATGGTATTTTGGAATAGCTATGATAGCATTACTTATATATACAGTAGTTTATTATATTACTACATTTAATATTTTCTTTGATGGAGTAGATAGAAAAACTTTGAAAAATAGTAAATTGATAAAACAAATAACATCATTTGTTTTTGTAGTTGCTATTTTACTAGCATGTCTTGTTTTCTTAAAAACACAAGATATAGGTACAGAAAAATTTATTACATTAAAAGATTCTGAAACATCATATTCATTATATGGAGCAGGCTTTACAGATGTAACAGTAAAATTATGGGGGTATAGAATATTATCAGTTGTTATAATAGCATCTGTATATATTGCTATAAAAGCATTTAGAGAAGGAAAGACTAAAAAATTAATATTAAGTATATGCGCTGTTCCTGCTTACTTATTATCTATGGTAATAGTATTAATTATTTTTCAAGCAGTATTTGTTACAACCAATGAACTAGATAAAGAAAAAGAATATATAGCAGATAATATAAAATATACTAAAGACGCATATGGAATAAATATTGAAGAAATAAATCTTGGAGAAAATAAAACAATTACATCTCAAGATATAAATACATATAAGCAAGTTTTAGATAATATAGCAATAGTAGATGAAAATATAGTTTTAAAAGATTTAAAAAATGGACAAACTGCTAAAGGTTATTACTCTTATAGAGATACAAAAATAGGAAAATATCTTATTGATGGTAAAGAACAATTAGTATATTTGTCACCAAGAGAGATTGTAAGTAGTAGTGGAACATATAATAATAAAACTTACGAATATACACATGGATATGGAACCATTATTACATCTGCAACAGCAACAAAAGAAAATGGAACTTTAAATCATATTCAAAAATCATTTGATAAAACAAATGAAGCTATAACAATAACAGAACCAAGAATTTATTTTGGAATGCAAACTAACGATACAGTTGTTACAAATAGTAAAGACAAAAAAGAATTTGACTATCCAATATTAGATTCGACTTCAGCAGAAAATGCAGAAAATGTATATAATGGGACTGCAGGACTAAAACTAAATCTCTTAGATAGAATGATTTTAGCTATAAAAGAAGGAGATTTAAAGTTAGCTTTTTCTGGAAATATAACAAATGATAGTAAAATTTTAACAAATCGAAACATCATAAAAAGAGCTCAAACAGTTATGCCATATTTAATGTATGACGAAAACCCATATCTAGTTGTTACAGAAGAAGGAAAACAAGTTTGGGTATTAGATGCATATACAATATCTAACAATTACCCATATTCACAAAAAACTACTTTAAGAGAAAATTCAACTAGTAAATTTGAATTAAACTATATACGTAATTCAGTAAAAGTATTAATAGATAGTTATAACGGAACAATATCTTTCTATATAACAGATAGAACAGATCCAATAGTTATGGCATATAGAAACTGCTATCCAGATTTATTTATGGATTTAGAAGAAGAGATTCCAGCAGATATAAGCCAACATTTTGTTTATCCCAAATATTTATATAATATTCAAGCAAATATTATTGCGAGATATCACAATATACAACCAGATGTGCTATATAGAGGTGATGACATATGGGAAACAGCTACATATAATACAGGAAAAGTAATAACAAAAACTGGTACAGATATCGAACCATATTATACAATGTTAAAAGCTACAAATGAAGATAAGACAGAATTAGGATTAATTTTACCATATACACCAAGTGGAAAACAAAATTTAATTTCTTATCTAGTGGGAAGTTATGATAATAGTGGAAATAGCAAATTAACAATATATAAATATAAAGCTGATGATAATGTTTTAGGTCCAATGCAATTAGATACTCAATTAGAGCAAGATGAAACAATAACAAAAGAAATAGAAAGTTTAAATGTAAATGGAACTAAAATAATAAAAAACATGGTCATTGTTCCTTTAAATAGTACGTTATTATATGTAGAACCAATATACACACAATATATTAATGAACAAGATGCACTTCCAACACTAAAAAAAGTAGTAGTTGCATCAGGAAATAAAGTTGCAATAGGAGATAATTTAAAACAAGCATTAGCTAATTTAGTTTCACAATATGCTGTAAATATTGAAGTAGAAAACACAGATACAATTGAAGATTTAATTAATACAATCATTAGAGCAAACAATAATCTAACGGCTTCAAATACAAGCAATGATTGGGAAATGATGGGCAAAGATGTTAAAAAGCTACAAGAACTAATTCAAAAATTGGAAAAATTAGTAGAAGAGGAAAATAAACAAAAAAATGAACTTGTAAATAACATAAATACTAATTTTGTAAATGAAGAAAATACTCAATTATAGTATAAAAAGCTAAAAAAAATACACCCTAATTAAAAAGGTGTATTTTTTTGGAGAAATAGATAAATATGTTTGAAAAAAGAAAAAAAGAAAAATTGTTAATAAAACAAATAGATGATTTAAATAAAAGTTTATTAGAAAGTAATTTAATAGATATTGCACAATTATTAGGGAATAGAAAAAAATTACTATGGACTAATTTAATTGCAGGAATATCTAGAGGAATAGGAATAGGAATAGGAGTTACAGTGATTACAGCAATTTTGGTGTTAATAATGCAAAAAATAGTCACATTAAATATTCCTGTTATTGGTGAATATATAGCAGATATAGTTGAAATTGTACAAAAAAGTAGATAAGCAAAAAAAGCAAGATAAATATTGTAATTTACTTGCTTTTTTTTGCTTATAATTATATAATAAGTTCGAAAAAATATGGAGGAATGAAACGATGAATTTACCTAATAAATTAACAATTTTTCGAATAATATTAGTAATTATTATGATTATTTTAACATTGTTTGATATACAAGGAGAAGTTTTTGGAATACCAATAGTTGCAATAGTTTTAGATGCAATATTTATTATAGCGTCTATTACAGATAAACTAGATGGTTATTTGGCTAGATCAAGAAATGAAATAACTACATTTGGAAAATTTTTAGATCCAATTGCAGATAAGATATTAGTTATAACAGCAATGATTATATTAGTTGAAATGGGAAGATTACCAGCATGGATACCTACTATAATTGTATTTAGAGAATTTATTGTATCTGGATATAGATTAGTTGCTGTACAAAATGGAGGAAAAGTGATAGCTGCGAATATTTGGGGCAAATTGAAAACTGTTACACAAATGATTGCAATAATAGTAGCATTTATTGATGTGAACTCATTTGGAGCAATATTTACTCAAAAACTAGAAGGATATTCTTTAGTTATAAATATAATCACAACATTTATGATGATAATTTGTGTTATAGCTACAATTTTTTCAGGTTGGGAGTATTTAAAAGAAGGAAAAGATTTATTTAAAGATATGTAATTAAGGAGAGGTAATTAATGGAATATTTAAAGATATTATGGAAAAACAAAAAATTGGTGTGGCAATTAGGAAAAAATGATTTTAAAAATAGATTTGCAAGTACTAGTCTGGGAGCAATATGGGGGTTCTTACAACCTTTTGTTTTTATGGTAACATATGTAATTGTATTTGAATATATATTAAAGGTAGGAAGCAGTGGACAATATCCTTATGCTGTTTGGTTTATACCGGGAATGGCAGTATGGCAAACATTAAATGATATGATAATGTGTGCAAGTGGTTCGATAAGACAATACAGCTACTTAGTAAAAAAAGTAGTATTTCCAGTAGATATAATACCTAATATATCTATTGTGGCATCTAGTTTTGTAGGTATTTTTTTATTTTTAGTTGCAATTGGAGTGGGAATAGTGTATGGATATATGCCGAACATGTTTATATTAATATATATAATATTTGCAATGTTTTGCTTTATTACAGCATTTACAAGATTTACATCTGCTATAACAACACTTGTTCCAGATTTTTCAAATCTATTAGGAATATTAATGCAATTGTTTTTTTGGTTTACACCAATTATATGGAATTTGAGTATGCTAAGCAATCATAGATTTTTATCAATAGCTTTAAAATGTTTACCATTTACTTACTTAGTAACTGGAACTAGACAAGCTTTCATAGATGAAAATATGATTATAACATCTGCACATGGTGCTTACACGATAGTTTTTTGGATAATAACAATTGTAATGTTTATATGGGGAAATTATGTATTTAAGAAAAATAAAAAGGACTTTGCTGATGTTCTATAAATTCTAATATAATTAAATGAAAATAAGAAAGGAAAAAAAATGCAAGAAAAAGAAAATGAAAATGAGATAGTAATAACGATAAAAAATTTAAATAAAAGTTATAAAATGTTTAGACATAAAAGAGATAGATTAATAGAGTCTTTAGTACCAAAATGCAAAAGGCATACAGAATTTTCAGCATTAAAGGATTTAAATTTAACAATAAAAAAAGGTGAAATATTGGGTATTCTTGGAAAGAATGGCGCAGGAAAATCTACTCTTTTAAAAGTAATAACAGGAGTAGCATTTCCTACTTCGGGAAGTGTAGAGGTAAATGGAAGAATTAGCTCTTTGCTAGAGTTAGGAACAGCATTTAATCCGGAACTTACAGGAGAACAAAATATATATCAACATGGACAAGTTATGGGACTTACAAAAGAAGAAATTGATGAAACAAAGCAAGATATAATAGATTTTGCTGATATAGGTGAGCATTTATATCAACCTGTAAAAACATACTCTTCAGGTATGTTTGCTCGTCTTGCTTTTGCCTGTGCTATAAATGTAGATCCAGATATATTAATTGTTGATGAAGTTTTATCTGTTGGGGATATGGCTTTCCAACTAAAGTGTTTTAAAAAGTTTGAGGAATTTAAGAAGAAGAAAAAAACAATATTATTTGTTACACATAGTGTAGCTGACATATTGAAAAATTGTAATAGAGCTATTATATTGGAAAATGGAGAAAAAACATATGATGGAAATGTAAAAGAAGGAGTAGAACTATATAAAAAAATAATAACTAAAAGCAATGATAAAAAAGTTGAAAATAAAGAAAAAGAAGACAAAAAAATAAAAAATAGAAATAATGAGGAAAATAAAGATTCTTGGAAAATTCATTTTAATCAAAATCCAAATTTAATAGAATATGGAAATTTAAATGCGGAAGTAATAGATTATGGAATATTTGATGAAAACGGGAATTATTTAAACGTAATAGATAATGAAAAAGTTATCACATTGAAATCAAAAGTCAAATTTAACAAAACAATAGATAATCCTATATTTACTATGACTGTGAAGAATTTTAATGGAATAGAGATTGCAGGAACAAATTCAATGATAGAAAAAATATACCCAGGAACATTTAAAGAAGGAGATGTCGCAGAAATTGAGTTTAAGCAAGATTTGCCAGTGGCTCCGGGACAATATACATTATCATTTAGTTGTACTCATATAAATGCAAAGGGTGAGTTAGAAGTGTTAAATAGAAAATATGAAGCTCTACTTATTGAAGTAATATCAAGTAAAGATTGTGTTGGACTAATGAGATTAAATACTAGAATGAAAATAAGAAAAAATGGAAAAGAAGTTGAAAAAGATGATAGTCAAAATTAATAAAAAAGAAGGAACTAAATGAAAGAAAAAATAAAAAGAAGTTGTAAGTTTTTATCTGTTGTAGTTATAATAATAATAGTAATAAGTGTTATTGATTTAATAGTAAAAAGAAATAATGTTGTTTTAATTCAATTATCTATGCATAGTGATAGACAAATGATGGGCTATATAATAAAAACTTCAAATAACAAATTTATAGTAATAGATGGTGGAACTGTTGAAGATACAGATAATTTACTTAAATATATAAAGCAAAATAATAATAAGGTGGATTATTGGTTTTTAACACATGCACATGATGATCATGCGGGAGCTTTTTCAAAAATAGTAAATACTACAGATGTTCAAATAGATAATATATATGTATCTCTAAATGAAAAAGAATGGTATGAAAAAAATGAACCCAATAGAGCAGAATTTTCGACATATTTAATAAATACTTTAAATAGTGATAGAATAAAAGAAAAAGTAAAAGAACCTAAATTAAATGAACAAATACAAATAGATAACATAAAAGTGGAAATATTAGGAGTAAAAAATCCAGAAATAATTACTAATTGCGGAAATGAACAGAGTATGGTAATAAAATTTGAAATGAAAAATACAAAACTATTAATATTAGGAGATACAGGAGAAAAATCAAGTGAAAAATTATTAAATACTCAAAAAGATAAACTAAAAAGTGATATTGTGCAAATGTCACATCATGGACAAAATGGAGCAACTAAAGAATTATATGCGGAAATAAATCCAACTGTTTGTTTATGGCCAACACCTGATTGGTTATGGAATAATGATAATGGAGGCGGTTATAATTCAGGAAATTGGAAAACTTTAGAAACAAGAAAATGGATGGAAGATTTAGGGGTAAAGAATAATTATATTGAAAAAGATGGAGATATTAGTATAAAAATAAATTAAACTTTCAGAGGGGAATAAGTATGAAGTTAAATTTTGATTATTATAAAAATGAAGATGACAATAAGATAATTGGACAAGAATATGAAAATATTTTAGAGAAAATTGTTAAATGTGATGATGAAGACTATTCTAAAACTTTAAAAGTAAATGATTCTATAAAAGATATTTTAGCACTTTCAGAAATAAGAGAGAATATTTTAAACTGGTATAAATTTAAAGAAAATTGCAAAATATTAGAACTTAATGCAAATTATGGAGAATTAACTGGATTGTTATGTCAAAAGGCTAATAATATTATTTCAATAGAAAGCTCAAAAAGATGTGCAGAATTAATAGCAAAACGATATGAACAAAAGGAAAATATTGAGGTTATAGTTGCAGATTATAAAAAAGTAGAATTTCAAGAAAAATTTGATTATATCGTAATAGTAGGAATAGTAGAGAATTTAGAAAATGAAATAGAATATGCTAAAAAATATATAAGAAATGATGGAAAAATAATTATTGCTGTAAATAATAAGTATGGAATGAAAGCTTGGACAACAGTGAGAGAGGAAGAAAATATAATAAATAATTCAAAAAATACAATTTCAAAAAAGAAATTAGATAGAATTTTAAACGGACTAAAATATAGATATTATTTTCCTTTACCCAATTATTATATGCCAAATATTATTTATTCAGAGAATAGTATGCCTAATGTAGAAAATATATATAGAGACATAACATATAAAGATAGAGAAGTGAATTTTAGAGAAACTGAAGGATATAGATCAATAATTGAAGATGATTCGAGTGTTTTTGTTAATTATGCAAATTCATTTTTGATAGAAGCGTCTATGAGTGATCTTGAAACTAATAAAATAGAATTTGTTACATTTTCAAATATGAAAAAAGATGAATATAGAATTAAAACTATAGTAGAAAAAGATTTTGTATATAAAACAGCCGTTAATTATAAAGCAAATGATCATATAAATAATATTAAAAAAAATATTGATTTAATGAATAATATAGGAATAATGAACTTAGATAAATATGAAAACAATACAATAATAAGTAAATTTTGTACAGAAAATAAATTAGAAGATAAAATGTTGTCTTTGTATATAAATGAAGGATTAGATTGTTTGACAGAAGAAATAATCAAATATAAAAAATATCTTATAGAAAAGCTAGAAAAAATAGAGAATATCAATGAAAACGTATTTGACAAATATAATGTAAAATATGATGAAAATATAATTAATGATTTAACATTTGTAAAACACGGATTTTGGGATTTGATTTTTCAAAATTGCTTTGTTATTAATAATCAATATTACTTCTTTGATCAAGAATGGTATGAAGAGAATATACCTGTTGAGTATATAATATATAGAGCAATTATATATTTCAATACAATAAAAAAGTATGAATCAAACGAGACTCTTTTAGAAAAAGTTGGTATTTTAAAATATTATAATATTTTTCTAGAATTAGATAATAAAATTCAAGAAAAAATAAGAAAGCCACTTATGTGGAATATACATTCTACAGAAGAAGTTACAGGAGAAAAGATAAATAAATTAAATAAAAAGTTAGATATGCATGAAAAAATAATACAAGAAAAAGATAAAGAGATTATTGAATATAAAAATGAAATTAGTAACTTAAAAAATAGAATAAATAATTTAGATAGTGAAAATAAAATTAATAATGATAAAATGTTACAATTACAAAATTCAATGTCATGGAAGATAACAAAACCATTAAGAAAAATAAATGAAATAATAAGGAGAAAGAAATGAGAATAAGAGATAGACTATTTCCAGAAGGTACAAAAATTAGAAAATTATTAAGAGCTTTAGCACATATAGCCAAAAGATGTAACTATACAAATTTTAAAAAATTTGTGTTAAATATTAAAAATAAAGGATTAAAAAATACTTTGAGACAGATTAATAATATTATATTTGAAAAAGTTCCTGTGGATGTAAATAATAAAAGATATCAAGAATGGATAAAGAAGACAGAGCCAAATAGAAAAGAATTACAGATGCAACGTAATCATAAATTTGAAATAGAACCTAAAATAAGTATATTAGTCCCAATGTATAATACACCATATAATTTTTTTGAAGAACTTGTAGATTGTCTTATAAATCAAACTTATAGTAATTGGGAACTTTGCCTAGCAGATGGAAGCCCAAAACATAATGAAGAATTAGAAAAAATATATAAAAAAGATAGTAGAATTAAATATAAATTTTTAAATGAAAATAAAGGAATAGCAGGAAATACAAATGAATGTATTAAAATGGCTACAGGTGATTATATAGCTTTATTTGATCATGATGACCTATTGCCAATATTTTCATTATACGAAATAGTAAAATGTATTAATGAACATCCAGAGGTAGAATTTATATACACAGATGAAGACAAAATAACAACTATGGATAAACCTAGATTTAATCCTCATTTTAAACCAGATTTTTCTCTAGACTTTTTAAGAGCAAACAATTATATATGTCATTTTAGTGTGTTTAAAAAAGAATTAATGGACAAGTTGGAAGGAGAAAGAAGCAAATATGATGGAGCACAAGACTTTGACATTATTTTAAGAGTTGCAGAAAATACAAAAAATATAATTCACATACCAAAGGTTTTATATCACTGGAGAGTACATCCAAATTCTACAGCATCAGTCACAGATGCAAAACCATATGCTTTTGAAGCAGGAATACCTGCAATACAAGATCATTTGGAAAGAGTCGGATTAAAGGGGACTGTGGAACATGGACAAAGTCTTGGAACGTATAGAATAAGATATAAATTTGAAGGAACACCAAAAGTGTCTATAATTATTCCAAATAAAGATGAAGTAAAAACTTTAAAAACATGTATAAATTCTATATTAAAGGAAACTACATATAAAAACTATGAAATTGTTGTAGTTGAAAACAATAGTGAAACAAAAGAAATTTTTGAATATTATAAAGAATTAGAGAAAAACGAAAAAATTAAAATAGTTAAATATGAAGAAAAAGGATTTAATTATTCAAAGATAATCAATTTCGGAATCAAAAATTCAGATGGAGAATATATAGTGCAATTAAATAATGACACTGAAATTGAAACAAAAGATTGGCTAGAAGATTTACTTGGATTTGCTTCGAGAGAAGACGTAGGGGCAGTTGGAGTAAGACTATATTATCCAGATAATACAATTCAACATGCAGGAATTGTATTTGGGGTAGACAGAGTAGCAACTCATTTATTTAGAGGATTACCAAGAGGAGTTCATGGATATTTTGCTAGAGAAAGTACTATACAAGATTTTAGTGCTGTAACTGCAGCATGTATGATGGCAAAAAGATCAGTATATGAAGAAGTTGGATATATGGACGAAAGCTTCCCAATAGCATTTAATGATTTAGATTTGTGTTTAAAAATAAGAAAAACAGGAAAGCTTATTGTTTATGATCCATTTGTGGAAGTAACGCATTATGAATCTAAAACAAGAGGATATGAAGATAATGCTGAAAAAAGAGAAAGATTTGAAAATGAGATTATCAAATTCCAAAATAAATGGAAAGAGATATATGAAAATGGAGATCCATATTATAATAAAAACTTTAGTATTAATTCTTGTATGTATGATATAAGAGAAGAGGAAAATTAAATGATAAAGGAAAAGTTAAAAGCAATAGTGAAAAACAAAATATTTATAGGGATAGTTGCAGTTTTATTGCCTTTCTTAATAGAAATATTAGTTAATAAAAAGCTAGAAATGTCTATAAATACAATAATAAGAGTTTTATTTATATATGGAGTATATGCTTTGATAGGAATATACTACATTATAAAAAAATACTTTGATACATTTGAAAAAATAGCAGATTTTATAATAAGAAAAAGATATATAATAGCAATAATAGTTTTAGTAGTTACAGTATTATTAAAAATTAATTTCTCATCAATAGCTATGTGGAGCAAGTATGTTGGAGAAGAGAATACAAGTAATGTACTTATAGGAGTAGCAAGATCAATTAGATCTGATGAATGGTTAACTCAAAGTCCTTTAATGTTAGGGCAAATAAAAGGTGAAGATGCGTATAAAGCAAGTAATAGAAATATTGAACAAGGAAATTTGAATATGATAATGACAGGAATGCCGGTAAAAGATATTACTACCATAGCTAAGCCATTATCATGGGGATATTTACTATTTGGAGAAGAATATGGATTTTCATTTTATTGGATGTTAAAAATGGTGTTATTATTTTTAGTATCATTAGAGATATCAATGAAAATTTCTAAAAAGGATAAGCTATTAACATTAACAGGTGCTATTATTTTAGCATGTGCACCTGCAATAATGTGGTGGCTAAGTTCAGCAATAGCTGAAGGATATATCTTTGGAATGTTAACAGTAATATTATTTAGTTATTATATGAATAATTTAGATTGGAAATTGTGGAAAAAAATAGGTATAGCTATTGGATTACTCATATCTATTACAGCATTTGCTTTTGTTTTATATCCAGCTTTTCAAGTACCATTTGCTTTCTTTATGGCAATAATGATGCTAAGTGATTTTATTCCAAATGTAAAGAAGATAAGAAAAGTAGATATATGTTTAATGATACTAACCATTTTAGGAATTTTATTTATATTATCAAGATTAGTAATAATGTGTTGGAGTAATATTCAAATAATGATGAATACAGTATATCCTGGAAAAAGAATTTCAGTAGGAGGAGATTTTTCATTAGATAGATTTGTGGCATATTTTGCAAATATATTTTTTCCTTATGGTAAAAATATACAAAATCCATGTGAACCAAGTGGGTATATATATTCGTTTTCTGGATTAGTTATATTATTAATATATAGTATAAAAAACATAAAAGAAGAACAAAAAAGTTTAGATTTTAAAGTAATATTAAGTTTAACTATTTTGTATGTAATTTTCTTATTATGGGAATTCATAGGATTTGGAGAAACTTTTGCAAAAATAACATTTTTATCAATGGTTCCTAGTCCAAGATTACATGTAGTTACAGGCTTTATAGGAATTATATTATCAATGTTTATAATAAAAAAGAATGAGGGCAAAAAGATATTTACTAATGGACAAGCAGTTATTATATCATCTATTGTTTTGATAATATCAATTATATTGATAAAAAACACAAGCTATTCAACATATTTTAATTTTACAAAATATGAAATATGGGCAGTAATAATATTTGCACTTACATATCTATTTATAACTGGAAACAAGAAAGCATGGTGTTGTACTATGTGTTTAGTATCAATTATAGCAGGAGCAACTATAAATCCAATATGTATGGGAATCTCACCTATAAAAGACACTAAAATATCTGGAATTATACAACAAATAAAAGAAGAAGATAATACAGCATTATGGGCTGGAAACAGTAATATAACAGGACAATATTTAGTTGCAAACGGAGTAAATACATTAAATGGTGTACACACATATCCTAATTTTAAATGGTTAAATACTGTAGATCCAGAAGGAAAATATAATGAGGTTTATAATAGATTTGCACATATACATATTGCGTTAGGAGAAAAAACAGAGTTTAATTTATTAGCTGCAGATTCCTATGTAGCAACATTAACATATGAAGATTTGAAAAAATTAGAAGTGAAGTATTATTATACTAATACAGAACTTTCAGAAGAGACAATAAATAATTTTAACTTAGAGTGTAAATACTCAGATCAAGAAAGATCACAATACATATATACTATAAACTAAAATAAGGAGAAAAAAATGAAAACATTAATAATTATACCAGCATACAACGAAGCTCTAAATATAGAAAAAACAGTAAAAGATGTAACATCAAATACAAATTATGATTACATAGTAGTAAATGATTGTTCAAAAGATAATACAAAAGAAGTATGTGAAAGAAATAACTTTCACATGCTATCTTTACCAGTAAATTATGGATTAACTTCAGGAATACAAGTAGGAATGAAATATGCATATCAAAAAGGATATGATATAGCAATTCAATTTGATGGAGATGGTCAACATCAAGCTAAATATTTAAAAGATTTAGTAAAAGAAATTGAAGAAGAAAATTGTGATGTAGCAATAGGCTCAAGATTTGCAAACGAAAAGAAACCTCATTCTTTAAGAATGTTAGGAAGCAATTTAATATCATTTTGCATAAAAATTACAACATGGAAAAAAATTAAAGACACAACATCAGGAATGAGAGCATATAACAAACAAGCAATAGAAGAATTTGTAAAAAATAAGAGTTTAACACCCGAACCAGACACATTAGTTTATCTAATAAAAAGAGGAATGAAAATTAAAGAAGTACAAGTAGAAATGAGTGATAGAGAATTTGGAGAAAGCTACTTAAAACCTTTAAAAGCAATTGAATATATGTTTAATATGGTATTTTCAATACTATTTATTCGTTCTACAACTAGAAAAAATAAAGGAGGAAAATAAAATGTCAATAACATTAAGAGTAATATTAATTATATGTTCTATTTTATCATTTGTATTATGTATAAGAAGAATAAAACAAGCAAAATTAAAAGTAACAAATTCAGTAGTTTGGATGGCTGGAAGTCTTGTATTAATACTAATGAGCATTTTTTCAGGAGGAGTAGAATGGATAGCTGAAAAATTAGGATTTGTGGCACCAGTAAATTTTGTTTTCCTTATAATAATAGCTTTCTTACTAATAGAAGTTTTCGGAAATAATGTAACTATTACTGCACTAAATGAAAAAATAAAAGATTTAGACCATTATATTGCATTAAAAGAATTAGAAGAAAAAGATAAAGAAGATAAATAAGAAAGAGGTAAAAAAATGAGTGAAAAAATAAAAGTAAGTATAATTGTTCCTGTATATAAAGTTGAAAAATATTTAAGAAGAAGTATGGATAGTTTAGTAAATCAAACATTAGATGGAGTAGAAATAATTTGCATACATGATGGTTCACCAGATAACTGTTTATCAATTTTAAGGGAATACGAAGAAAAATATAAAGATAAAAATATAGTTATAATTGATAAGAAAAATGAAGGAGTTTGGAAAGGTAGATTTGACGGAATAAAAGTTGCAAAAGGAGAATACATAGCATTTACAGACTCAGATGATTATATAGCTTTAGATTATGCAGAAAAATTATATAATGCTGCAAAAGAAACAAATTCAGACATATCTGTATGTGGATTTGACAGAATAGATGTAGATACAGGTCATTTATATTCTAGAGAAATGACAAAACATAAAAATGAAAAAATAGATATGGAAAAAAATCCAGAAGACATATTATCAATAAATACAGCTTTATGGAACAAACTTTATAAAGCTGAAATATTAAAAGGAATGGATAATCTTCCAAACCCACCAAGGGTATTAGATGACATGATGTTTTTATGTTTAGTATATTTAAGAACAAAAACAATTACTTTTATTGAAGATAGTTTATATTATTACATGGTAAGATCAGATTCTATAATGGGAACAATTAAAAAAGAACAAATAGAATCTACACAAAATGCTATGGTAGATGTAAGAAAAATTTATGAAGAAAAAAATAAAAAATTATTAGAAGTATTAGATGCAATGGCATTTCTACATTTTGCAGTTTCATTTACTTTTAGATTATCTTATGATAAGAGAAATTTTAAAGAAACATATAAAATAGTAAAAAATTATTTAAATACAGAATTTCCGGGTTGGAAAAAATGCAAATATTTAAATATTTGGTATAATTTAACACATAATTCTTCTAATTTAAAAATAGCTGTTATGAAAAAAGTATATAAATTAGGAATGTATAAAGCATTCTTAGTATTATATCGTTTTATGATAGATAAATTAAAAATAGATATAAAATGGTAATATTATGGAGGCATAAATGCAAGGAAATGAAGAAGTTGCGGTAGTAATGTCAACTTATAATGGAGAAAAATGGATAAAAGAACAATTGGATAGTATTATAAATCAGACTTATAAAAATATAAAAATTTTTGTAAGAGATGATGGTTCAAAAGATGGAACAGTAAATATTTTAAAAGAATATGCCAATAAAGGCCTAATTATATTAGAAGAAGGAAAAAATATTGGATATATAAAGAGCTTTTTTAAAGTATTAGAAAATGCAAAAGGTTTTAAATATTATGCATTTTGTGACCAAGATGATATTTGGATGGAATTTAAAATAGAAAGAGCAGTAGAGAACTTAAATAAAAAAGATAATAATAAAGTTTTAATGTATTTTTCAGACTATGATTATTATGATGGAGAAATGAACTTTAAAGAACATTTTAAAGGGTGGAAAAAAGGACCTTCATTTAGAAATTCTATTGTAGATGCTATTACCTTAGGAACATGTAGTGTTATTAATGAAAATGCAAGAAAGATTATTTTAGAAAATGGAAGCGAAGATATTTGTAGTCATGATTGGTGGACATATTTTGTGTGTGCAGGGTTAGGAGATGTTATATATGACAAAATAGCTACAATAAAATATAGAAGACATGGAAACAATGTTAGTGCTTGTGGAAAATCTTTTATAAAGCTTCAAATATATAGAATAAAAAACTTTATATTTGGTGACTATTTTAAAATGGTAAAACTACAAATTCTAAAATTTGATAAGTGTTTTTATAAAGAACTTTCAGAAGAAAATAAAAAATTATTATCTCTTTTTACCAATAAAAAATATAATTTGAAAATAGCATTAAAAAAAGTATTTTATCCCAAAATGTTTAGGCAAAACATAATAGATGAAATAATGCTAAGATTTATGTTTTTAATTGGAAAAATTTAAGTTTAGAGAAAAGGAAAAAACAAATGGTAAAAAAATCAGAGTTTATATGGAATAGTATATCAAGTGTTGTAGCAGCAATGCTTAGTGCAGTGTTACTTTTATTTTGTACAAGAATAAATGGTACTACTGCAGCAGGAATATTTTCAATTGCATTTGCAACATCTGTAATTTTAAACGCAATTGGAGATTATGGAATTAGAGTATATCAAGTAACAGATGTAAATAGAAAATATAAATTTGGTGAATACTTGGCTTTAAGAGTAGTTGTTGTAACAATTATGTTTATAATAGGTATTGCATTTGTAATTATTAGTGGCTACGAATTAGAAAAATTAACTATATGTTTATTATTAATTCTATTTCGTGTAATAGATAATTTAAGTGAAACATATCAGGGTGAATTTCAAATACAAGGAAGATTAGACATTGGAAGTAAATCTGTAGTAATTAGAAATTTAATGGCTATTATAGCATTTCTTATAGCAGATGTTATAACTAAAAATCTTACTATTTCAACATTAGTGCTTTTTGTTACGAATTTAGGATTATTTTTATTATATGATTTAAATAAAATAAAAAAATATACAAATGAAAAAATAGATTTTAATGTAAATAGTTTAAAAGTATTATTAAAGGAATGTTTTCCAATATGTATATCAACATTACTTAGTTTATATATAACAAATGCTGTTAAATATGCTATTGATGGTACAGGTGATTATGATATGCAAACATATTATAATATTATATATTTACCTACATTTACTATTAACCTAGCTAGCATGTTTATAATAAAACCTATGTTTAAAGCATTTGGTGAATATTGGAACGGCGGAAAAATAAAAGAATTTACAAGAACTATTGTTATTTTAATATTATTGATAGTAATACTTACAATATTAGTTGAAGCAGTTTGTTTCTTCTTAGGTATACCAATTTTAAATTTAATATATGGAGTTAATTTAAATGAATATAAAATAGATTTACTTATATTAGTATTATCTGGATGTTTTTATGCAATATCAATATTAATGCTAAGTGTATCTACAACCATAAGAAAGCAAAAAGTAACAACATACATATATATAATATCATCTATAGTTGCATTAATTGTGCCAAAAATGTTAATTAAGGGTATGGGTATGCGAGGTGCAAGTATTTCAAATGTTATCATAACAATTGTTCTAGCGGTGTTATTAAGCTTAGTATATATAAAAGAAGCATATACAAAAAGAAAAGAAGTTAAAACCATTGGAAAGAATTAACATTGAATTTGTATATACAAGTATAGTATACTAAAAATATAAAGAAAAGTGTTTAAGGGGGATTATATGAGAAAAGTTATTAAAAAAATTATTTGGATAGTTACTTTCTTTACAATTTTATTTTTGGCTATATATCCTAACTTTATAAAAAGCTATGCGGCTACATCAGAAAATGTATCAATAGTATATTATTCACATGTTCAAAATATTGGATGGGAACAAGAATATTCTAAAAAAGATGGTCAATTGTCAGGAACAGAAGGAAAAAGTTTGAGACTAGAAGCTATGAAAATTAATTTAAAAAATGCACCAAGTGGTTTAAAAATTAAATATCAAGCTCATGTTCAAAACATAGGTTGGCAAGGTTGGAAAGAAAATGGACAAACAACAGGAACAGAAGGAAAAAGTTTAAGATTAGAAGCTATAAAGATAAATTTAGAAGGAACAAAAAAGTATAAAATACAATATAGAGTACATATACAAAATATAGGTTGGCAGGAATGGAAAGAAGATGGACAAGTAGCGGGTACAGAAGGAAAAAGCTTAAGAATAGAAGCTATTCAAATAAAAATTGTTCCTGTAAAAAGTATATCAGTAGAATACAACTCTCATATTTCAATGATAGGTTGGGAAAATGATTACTCTAGAATAAATGGACACACATCAGGAACAACAGGCAAATCACTTGGAATAGAAGCACTTAAAATTAGACTAAAAGGAGTAGATAATACAGCAAATATACAATATCAAGCCCATGTTCAAACTGTAGGTTGGCAAGATTGGAAAAATGAAGAACAAATTGCAGGAACTACAGGAAGAAGTTTGAATGTAGAGGCAATAAAGATAAAGATAAACAATATGCCAAATTATAGTGTTAAATATAGAGTGCATGTACAAAATATAGGATGGCAAGAATGGAAATCTGATGGACAAGTTGCAGGAACTACAGGAAGAAATTTGAAAATAGAAGCAATTGAAATAAAGATTGTTGACAAAATTCAAAATACAACCAAAAAAGGTATAGATGTATCTACATACCAAGATACAATAAATTGGAAAAAAGTTAAAGAAAACGGCGTAGAGTTTGCAATGATAAGGACAGGAATTAGAGGATATGGAGTATCTTCAGATGGAATAAATGGAAAGATAGTACAAGATTCTAAATTTGTAGAAAATATTAATGGAGCTATAAACAATAATATAGAAGTTGGGGTATATTTCTTTTCTCAAGCAATAAATGAGCAAGAAGCTATAGAAGAAGCAAATTTTACATTGAGTTTAATTAAAAAATATAAAATTACATATCCTATAGCCATAGATACTGAAGAATCTTCTCATCCAAATAAATTAGGAAGAGCAGATAAATTAACAGTAGAGCAAAGAACAAAAGTAGTAAAAGCATTCTGTGAAACAATAGAAAAAGCAGGATATGAGCCAATGATATATGCAAATAAATGGTGGCTAAAAGAAAAATTAGATATGAGTAAATTATCATCATATTCTATATGGCTTGCACATTATACAGGAGCAACACAAGATGATCCTTTAGCTAAACCATCTGATTATGAAGGAAAATACATTATGTGGCAATATACTGATAAAGGTACAGTAGATGGAATAATTGGAAATGTAGATATGAATGTTGGTTATAAAGCAAGAATGTTAAGTGCAAATAAAGAAGTACAAATTATATATTAATAGTTGAAAAAATAAAAAAGTAATGATAAAGTAATAGTGGTATAAGGTACTACTATTACTTTTTTGTACCTTAAGAAGGGAGAAAGAAATGAAAAAATATGATTATTTAATAGTTGGAGCAGGTTTATTTGGAGCAACTTTTGCATACGAAATGACCAAAAGAAATAAAAAATGTTTAGTAATAGACAGAAGAAATCATATTGGAGGAAATATTTACTGTGAAAAAATTAACAATATTAATGTACACAAATATGGTGCACATATATTCCATACTAGTGATAAAGAAATATGGAACTATGTTAATCAATTTGCAGAATTTAATAATTATATAAATTCACCAATCGCAAATTATAAAGGAGAATTGTACAATTTGCCTTTTAATATGAATACTTTTTCAAAATTATGGGGAATTGTAACTCCTAAGCAAGCAAAAGAAAAAATAGAAGAACAAAAACAAAAATATGGAGTAGAAAATCCTACAAATTTAGAAGAACAAGCTATTTCTTTAGTTGGAAAAGATATATATGAAAAATTGGTAAAAGAATATACTGAAAAACAATGGGGAAGAGATTGCAAAGAACTACCAGCATTTATTATAAAACGTCTACCAGTAAGATTTACTTTTAATAATAATTATTTCAATGATAGATACCAAGGAATTCCAATTGGAGGATACAATGTAATAATAGAAAAAATGTTAGAAAAATGCGATATAGAACTTAATGTTGACTATTTAAAAAATAAAGAAAAATACAGTGAACTTGCAGACAAAGTTTTATATACAGGTATGATTGATGAATTCTTTGACTACAAATTAGGAAACTTAGAATATAGATCATTAAAATTCGAAAATGAAATATATGAAGATGTAGATAATTATCAAGGGGTAGCAGTTGTAAATTATACTAGTCATAATGAAAAATATACAAGAATTATAGAACATAAACATTTTGAATTTAATGATTGCAAAGGAACTATTATAACAAAAGAATATCCAAGAGATTGGAAACTAGGAGATGAAGCATATTATCCAGTAAATGATGAAAAAAATACAAAATTATTTGAACAATATAAAGAATTAGCAAAAGAAAATAAAAATGTTATATTTGGTGGAAGACTAGGAAATTACAAATATTATGACATGGATAAAGTTATAAGAGCTAGTTTAGATTTAGTTAAAGAGGAAATATAAAAAAGGGTAAGATAAAAGGGGAAAAATGAAAATATCAATAATTACGGCGACATACAATTCAGAAAAAACATTAAAAGATACGCTAGAGTCTGTTTTAAAACAAACATATTCCAATTATGAGCATATTATTATAGATGGATTATCAAAAGATAAAACTATAGATATTGTAAAAGAATATAAAGAAAAATATAATGGCAAATTAAAATATATATCTGAAAAAGATACAGGGCTTTATGATGCTATGAATAAAGGTATAAGCTTGGCATCAGGAGATATTATAGGAATATTAAATTCAGATGATATATATGCAAATAATAATGTGTTAACTACTATAATAGATAAATTTAAGAAGACTAATTGTGATGGGGTATATGGAAATCTAGTGTTCATGGATGAAAAGACCATGTCTAAACCACAGAGAATATGGAAATCTAAAACAGGAAAAATAGGTAATGGTTGGCATCCAGCACATCCAACTTTATATTTAAAGAAAGAAGTGTATGAAAAAGTAGGAAAATTTAATTTAAAATATAGAATATGTGCAGACTATGATTTTATGATAAGAATGATGGTAGATAAAAGCATAAATCTGGAATATATTGATGATTATATGGTATACATGAGAGTAGGAGGAACTAGTACAGATGGACTAAAAGGGTATATTAAAAATTTGAAGGAGTCTCATAAAGTACTTATAGATAATAAAGTTAAACATCCATATATAGTTGATATAAAAAGAATAATGAAAACAGTTTATCAAATGGGTGTAGCAAAATTAAAAAATAAATAGAAAAAACACTATAAAATGTTGAAATTTATACATTTTTATAATATAATACGTTATGTAACTGTATACACAAATATTATATAGAAAGGTGAAGGTAAAATAATGAAAATTCTAATTACAGGAGCAAATGGAATGCTTGCAAAAGCAGTAAGAAAAAGATTTGAGGAGCATGAGTTAATCTTAACAGATGTTACAAATTTTGAAAAACTTGATATAACAAATAGCGAAGAAGTTAACAAATTTGTAGCAGAAGTAAAACCGGATGTTATTATCAACTGTGCTGCATATACAGCTGTTGATAAAGCAGAATCTGATGAAGATTTGGCAAGAAAAATCAATAGCGATGGTCCAAGAAATTTGGCTGTTGCAGCAAGCAAAAACAATTGCAAATTAGTTCACATTAGTACAGACTATGTTTTCGGTGGAGAATTATCTTTAGATGAAATTTACAAAGAAGATGATCCAAAAGCACCGGTAACTGCATATGGAAGAACTAAATTAGCAGGGGAAGAAGCAATTAAAGAAAATGCTAAAGAATTTTATATCTTTAGAACAGCATGGCTTTATGGAGATGGTAAAAACTTCGTAAGAACAATGCTTAAGTTCGGAAAAGAAAAAGATGAAGTAAAAGTTGTTTGTGACCAACATGGTAGCCCAACATATGCTGTAGATTTAGCAAATATTATCTATCAGGCATTAGAAAAGGAAATTCCTTATGGTATTTACCATACGACTAATTTAGGTTTTACAACATGGTATGAATTTACTAAAAAGATTTATGAATTAGCAGGAATTTCTTGCAAAGTAAATCCTGTAACTTCAGAAGAATTTGCTAGTGCAGCTAAAAGACCTGCAAACTCAATGCTTTCAAAAGAAAAAATCTTAGATGCAGGAGTAGAAATTCCTTCTTGGGAGGATGCATTAGAAAGATATTTGAAAGAAGAAAAAGAGATGTAATTTACCTAAAATCAAACGGTGTAATCTAAATAGATTACATCGTTTTTTTTATAAAATAAATATTGAAAATAACAATTACAAATGATAAAATATTAAAGAAATAAAAAGGAAAAGGGGATATAAGTATGAAAAAAAGTTTTTCTTTATTAATCATTTTTATACTTTTAGTATTACAGCTATTTGTACCAATAAATAGTTGCATGGCAGAAACATTAAATGACAATGTTCTAATTAAATCTGCAGGAGTTACAATTACAAAATCAACAACAATAAGTGAAGTAACATCACAATATGGAGCAAGCCCAAAACTTGTTACTCCATCAGCTTTTGGTGGAAAAACATACACATATTGTAAAGGTGATTATGAGAATATTTTATTCTTGGAAACAAATAATAATGGTGCTATTATATCTTATGGAGCATTATCGGACGATTTCAAAAGTTCATTCTATTCAGCAGGAGACAAAGTAAGTAATACTATATACTATATGCAAGGAACAACAGCTACAGGCAGTTTATCAGATAAAGCAGAAGGAATAGTAACTTATAATGATGATTTATTAACTAATCAAGTTATACAAAACTATTGTGTAGAATTTATGAGAGATAAACACACATATGAAAAGTATTATTCTATGCATGCTGTATATATGCTTAACTATTTTTTGAAAAAAGATGGATGGAGTGAAAGAGGAGAATTTAATGAGGAGCTATATGACACAATAAGTAGAATTACTGATAATGGAAAAGCAATTTCTGATTATGCAACAGAAAATAAGAAAGAATCATATTATAAAAGAGCTGGTTCAAATACTAGCTATTTAGCATTATGGGAAGAATTGCCAAATCCATTAAGACCTGTAAAAGTTACGAGAAATTATGTACCAACTCAAGACAAAAAATATGCTTATTTGAGATATGAGATGTATACAAATTCTCAAGGAAAGTATGATGGAGAAATTTATAGTTATTATTTTGACAAGAGTTTTATAGAAAAAAGCGATGATAAAGCTGAAACTCTAACACAATCTGAACAAACAAAATATAATAATGCAAAACAAGAATATAAAGAATCTGTAAACACATTTAATCAAAATGGTTCATCATATTATGAAACAGAACCTACATATAAAACTACACCATTAGTAGCAGGAAAAATTAAAGAAAACAAAATAAAAGGAGCAGTAGGGTATTTAAATTCAATTCGTGTAGCAGCAGGGTTATCTAAACTTGAGTATGATAGTTCTTTAACAGAAAGTGCACAATATAAAGCAACCTTAACATCATATATGACAACAAATGGAATAAGTACAAGTAATCCACATTATCCAACAAAGCCAAGTGAAGTAGATCAAAGTTTTTATAATATAGCTCAAAGAAATATGTCTTTTGAAAATTTATATTATGGAAACATGATAACTTCTATTACACATGCTATTAATGATGGAGAAGGAGATACTATTGCTTGTGGACATCGATATAATCTTTTAAGACCAGGTGCTGTAAAAATAGGAATAGGTTGTACTAACGGACAGGGAGCACATAAACTTTCAGGATATGCTCCATACACTGTAAATGCAGTTGCGTGGCCAAGTATAGGTATTACACCATTAGAAGCATATACAGGCGGTTATTGGACATGTAAGTTTTATGAAGATTATACAGTGACTTCGGATACCACGGTAAATGTAAAATGCTTAAATAATAACAGAGAATGGAACTTCACAGAAACATCAGTTACTGGAAATAATAGATTTTATATAGGAAATAATCAAGTATCTTTCTATAATGAAGATATGCAAGAAATGAGTGAAGATGGATATATATTTGTTATTACAATAAAAAATGTAAAAAAGGATAAAAATCTTACAAACTATACATATAGGTCAGTGTTTAAATCATTGACTAGTGGAACAGAGATTGTCTACCCAACATCTATTAGTCTAAATAAAACAAGTATACAAGGAACACAAGGAGCAAAATTTGTATTAGAACCTACATTTTCTAATAATTCTCCTACAGAAGTTAGAACTATATGGTCATCTTCTAATACAAATGTAGCAAAGGTTAATCAATATGGAGAAGTTACAATTGTAGGTGCAGGAACTGCAGTAATTACAGTAAAAACTTTAAATGGAATTACGGCAACATGCACAGTAAATGGAACTACACAAATAGATGGATTAAAATTTGAAAAAAATATATACATCTTAAAAGAAAATAAAAGCACACAAGTTAAAGTATTAGAAACTTCAGGGTTAGCAATAGATAATAGCAAAATTACATGGAAAATTGAAAATTCATCAGTGACTAAAATAGAAAATGGAAACATAATAGGAGTAAAAGAAGGGAAAACAAAAATTACAGCGAGTTATTTAGGAAAAACTGCAACAGCTGTTGTAAAAATATTGCCATACAATAATTATCATCCTACATTTAGACTACGTTCAGAAATGGGATATTATGATTTGTTAGAACCAGGAGCAACTTCAACAATAATGTTCACTCAAGAAGCAAGCCAAAGTGTATACTTTGATAAAATGGAATGTAATTTATATTATGATCCAACTAATATAGAAATAGTAAAAATAGAACCAGTATTAAAAGGTTTAACGAGTCAAAAAGTATCAGAAGGAAAAATACATTTTTCTTATGATGTGACTTCTGAAAATAATATCTATAAAATAGAGAAAAATTTAGCTAAAATTACTATAAAAGCAAAAGAAAGTGCAGTATATGCAGAGAACAGGTTTGATATGAATGAGGTAAGATATCATTACTATGGAAGTACAGACACACAATATGGATCTTTCCAATATCCAATTACTATAAAAACAGCCAATGCTATACAAAATGTAACTTTATCTAGAACATCTATTAACTTTACAGTTAAAGGAGGAACAGCAAAATTAACAGCAACAATTAGTCCAACAGAACATATAAGCAGTGATAAAATAACATGGTCATCTTCTAATACTAATGTAGCAACTGTAAATGATATAGGAGTAGTAACTGCAAAAGCAAATGGAAGTGCAACAATAATTGCTAAAGCTGTAAATGGAAAAACAGCAAGTTGTAAAGTAACTGTACAATATAAAACAGAGATTCCTATTACAGCAGTGAAATTGAATACAACAAACTTAACATTAAATAAGGGAAAAACAAGTACTTTAGTTGCAACAATAACACCAAGTAA
>ULWF01063207.1_pt1 | contig 42314 bp, 57 predicted proteins | sample 1960081 | NCBI WGS metagenome assembly ULWF01 (sample SAMEA4835805, study PRJEB28245) | human gut metagenome | biome: gut microbiome; material: fecal sample | place: Denmark | collected 2008
CAAGGCAGACAAGCCGTGGAGGAATACATCGTCTCAAAGGCTCTTGGTGATATTCTGTATGTAGAATTGGAGGGCGAATGATGTTTGGTAAGAAAAGACTCCGGGACGAAATCGCTCGACTACAGTATAGGGTTAAAGAGTTGGAAGAACGACTCTGCCCTTCTCAGTCTCACTCGTGGAAGCGTATCGACTACGAGTTCGTAGGCGGCACTGGCAGAGGTGACGAGCTTACCGTCTACACTTATGTGTGCGAGAAATGCGGTAAGGTGGTGAAGACATGGAAGACTCTGTAAGAGAGATTTTAGGTCTGATCGCAGACGTGAACCCGAACGAGATTGCGGCGCACATTGCTGACGGTACTCTCGCTGACTGGTGCGAGCTGTGGAGACAGCAAGCAACGGTGGCGGCAGAAAACCTCAGATTATCTGAAAAGGATTGAAAAATAATCAAAAACGACATTTGTGAAATAACACGAATCGGATTGAAAAATAATCTTTTCACCTTTTCGGGCATGAAGTAGTAAAAGTAGTGGTATTTTAGTTTTTGCGTATAAGTTCTCTTATAAGGGGTCTATATAGTAAAAGTTACCGTAAAAATTGATTTTCAACTACTTCTACTACCGCAAGAAGAATAAGAACAAAGAGGACTCTCGACTATGAAAGAGGACTCTCCGTGGTTGTGGAGGACAGACTACGACTATAGGAGGTAAAGGAAAAATGGCAAACAAGAAGCCTACTGGTACGGAAGACGTACAGGTAATTAAGAAGAAACCTCGTGGCGGCAACTCTCCTGTCATTGGTATGAATGGGTATGACCTTGAACCGGGAGACAACACGAAGTTTCTGTCATTGAACATTGAGCTATTCAATATGCCGAGTATTGATATGCACGATGAAGAAGCCGTGGCTCAGAGGTTGGAGGAGTATTTTGCATTGTACGCAAAGCATGATATGAAACCGACTGTTGCTGGAATGGCTATGGCACTCAACGGTATGAACAGAAAGACTTTATGGGGTATTACACATGACGCTCCTATCGGTGGACGTGGTAACTACTCCACGTTGCCGCAGAACGTGACCCACATTATAAAAAAGGCATACTTTTTGCTTGAAAATTTGTGGGAAAGCTACGCTACCAGTGGCAAAATTAACCCGGTCACAGCGATCTTCCTTGCGAAGAACAACTTTGGCTACCAAGACAAGACCGAGTATGTTCTGACACCGAACACCCAGCAAGACAACGACTATGACGCAGACGATATTCGCTCTCGCTATCTGATCGACTCTACCGACTCCGGCTCAGACTCCGACTCTGACGGTGAGTAACGACTATCGACTCTCAAACGACTATCGACTATCGACTATGAAATCGAAAACCGTCCTCACGCTCCGGGTCTTCCCGGCGGTGTGATGGGCGGTCTTTTTGTGCGGATTTTTGGACGATTTTTGCTGATCTGACCCCGGCGGTATTAACAATTTAACGTGGTAAAGCGTTCCGGGCTGATCTCCGGCGGCTGATCGTGTTTATACCTTATTATATAGGAAAGAGAAAAAATAATCCGAAAAAGATAATTTTTTATGCAAAAGGGGTTGACAATTCGCAAATTCCGAATTATAATATAATCAAGATAAGACAAGAAACAATCTTGTTAAGATTATAGGAGGTAAACACAATGAAAATTTACGATCTTCCGGTTATGGGTTACGACAGGGCAAAAAGTTTTTACGGCAAAGCAAAGGTTATTGAAAAGGACAACGGCGAAAAGGTTTTGCAATCCTATAATACCGAAGTTTGCAAGATCACCAGCGGCGGCGAATTTGTCCGCTTGTGGAGCGGTTACAGTGTAACCACAATGCGACACGTCAATAGTTTCTTGAATTTCTTCAATCTGTCCGGCGGCGGTAAAGCATGGTGGGACGCTCAGACGATCAGCGCATAAATAAAAGGAGGTAACAAGCATGAAGGCTTTATTAAAAAATGGTGAATGGGTAGAAATCGAAACAACATATTTGTTTCATGATCAGTACAACACAAAAGACAAGCGCATTTTCGATCAAGATATCGTCCGCATTGTTGATGATGTGCGGTTAGGGTTGGGAAAATGCCGTTACTGTGGCGCAATGGTAAAGCGTGGAGAAGAACACAAGCATTTTGAAGAACAGGAAAATAAAACTTGTTCGGGTTGCTTTTGGTATCAAGATCGCCTTATAAGCTCCACCAAACAGCCGCCGACAGTCGAGCGCACAACGAACGAAAACGGCGAAACAGTTACCCGGAAAACCGTTACAACGGTATCACAGTATAAAAAAGTATGTACCTATAAAGAAAAGTACGGCGAATGTACACATAAAGAATGCCGCCGAATGGGTATTGACTGGTTCACCCCGGAAAACACTTTCTTTTTGAAATATCCAAACGGTTTTGATTCTATCCCGGAGGTTGACAAGCTGTCAAGCCGTGGTTTTATGGTTGATGATCGCTTGTTAAATGCTCAGTATTACAAGAAAATCGGTTCTTATACATTGACCGCTTTACTTTCTTATGAAAACGGAAAAGCAACAGGCATTCGAGCATACAGGCTTTATAATTGCCGCCGTGATTATACATTCCGTTTTGAAAATGGGGAGCTTTTCACGAATAAATATGCTTTTGGTTGGCGCAAGGTTAAAACGCTGGAAGGTGTACCCGGTTCAGTTATGGAAGCTGTTAAAAATATTTGTGGGAGGTAACAACAATGAAAGAATTTATTTTTAAGACAACGGCAACGATGAAGGAATACAACAATAAAAAATGGTGGATTGATTCGGGCATTGTTCGAGAAATCCGCATAGCCGCCGAAAACGTCCGGGAAGCGTTGAAGCAATACCGGGAGATCGTAAGCGAAAAATTTTATATTGAAATTTCCGACAATGCTATTAAATGCAAGTCCCCTATGTACATTGACACGGCAAGCGGTGAATGTAAGCAAGTCGGCTATGTTATCACCGGGAAAACGGATTTTGAAGACAGGGACAATTATAAATGGAGCAGTCAATATATTGATCTGTGGGTTACTATTCTAACCATTACAGACACGGAATTTTAACAGGGGGTGCAATTATGGATATTAACGCAATTATGGCGGAGCTTGCACAATATAACCGTATGGCGGAGGAGATCGCCGCCACTGTGGAAGGGCTGAAAGATCAAATTAAAAATTACATGGTGGAAAATGGGCTTGATACGTTGACAGGCTCAGAACACAAAGCAAGTTATAAAACCGTTACGGCTTCCCGGATTGATACCACAGCATTAAAAAAGAATGCGCCGGAGATCGCCGCACAATATACCAAAACCACAGAAACAAAGCGTTTCACATTCGCATAATATAAGGGGGTGCAATATGTTTGTAATTATCTGTATTATTCTTTTTCCGTTCGTTTTGTTGGGTGAAATTCTGAAACAAAACAATTAAATATTTACATTACAAAGCCCCGGCATATAACCGGGGCTATTTCATTTTATTATATGGGGGTAGGTATGTTGTAGCGTGTACACGTCCACCACAGCGGCGGCATGATCGCCGCTTTTCTTTATATGGGGGTATGGGTTGCGCCGTTGCTGTCTTTGGGGTATATTCAAACGATAGCGGCGGCGGTTGCTGTCTTTGGGGTTGTTTTTGGGGTTGTGATAGTGCTATCACGTTTTGAATAATGCTATTGATAGCGGCGGCACGATCAACGGCGGAGGGTTGACAGCTTCCCGGACACGTCCGCCGGAGCTGTCCCCCGGAGGGGGATAGACACCGCCCCGAACGTGGGGAGGGAGTCGTTTGAGTACCCGAAAATTTCAAAAAGAACAAAAAGAACAAAAAGGACTAAAACTTATCTTATTTGTATTGACATTTATCCTCTCTCGTGCTATACTAATCTCAAACAACACAAGGAGGTACACTATGGTACGCAATAACATAGAGCTGGACGTCAAGGTCAAGTGCCTTGAGACCAGCACAACCCAGCAATCCCTCGCTGAAAAAATCGGTACGACAGGTCAGTATGTGAACAGAATCGTCAAGAAGAAGGACGGTCTAGTGAATAAGACCTTCGTTGAAATGATGGAAGCTCTTGGTTACGACATTGAGCTGACCTACGTCAAGAGGGACGAATAATTTGGAGGTGAGTACATGAAGGTCGGTTATGTACGAGTAAGCACCTTAGACCAAAATCCGGCGAGACAAATGGAGCTGATGAAATCTCTTGGTGTGGAGAAAATCTTCCTCGATAAGATCAGCGGCAAGGACACCAACAGACCACAGTTCAATGAAATGCTCTCCTTCCTCCGGGAAGGTGACACGTTATACATTGAATCCTTCTCCCGGTTATCACGAAGCACCAAAGACCTCCTGTCTACGGTTGCTTTGCTGACGGAACGAGGTGTGAATCTTGTCTCAGACAAGGAAAAAGTCGATACCACCACACCACAGGGGCGGTTTATGCTGACGGTTTTCGCCGCCCTCTCGGAGCTGGAACGAGAAAATATCCTCGAAAGACAGCGTGAAGGTATCGAAATTGCTAAAACCGAAGGAAAATACAAAGGTCGGAAGCCTGTTGAGACCACGGATAGGTTCTTTTTCGTGGCAAAGGCATGGTCGGAAGGAAATCTCGCTCTCAAGGACGCTATTGAGGAGTCGGGTATGTCCTCCTCCACCTTCTTCCGTAGGTGCAAACAGTATAATATTCACAAGGAAAGTAGTAAAAGTAGTTAAAAATCAGTTTTTGCGTAAACTTTCACCTTATGGGTGTCCTATAGGAAGAATTATACGAAAAATCAGAAGAACAACTACTTTTACTACTTCACATGGAGGATTTGGGTATGACGTATGTATTCAAAACACCGTTTTCACACGCTGAGACGGTTTCGATGGTGGAAAAGACCATCACAGCCATAGGAGGTAAGTTCAAAAACGATGTTGGTGACTGGCGAGCGAAGGGATTTGCTACCGTCCTCTCCGCCACGGCGCAGTTTTTCTTCCACGAGAAGGAAAATGAATGCAGTGTCCGGGTGGTTTTCCGCAGACACCACACTGACAGCCGAAGATTTTGGAGAACCTTCGTTGAAAAATTGAATGAGCTTTACCCGGACGTAGATTTCGGTATCAATGCGAAGACACCGTATGAATTGGTGGCAGTTCTGAACCTCACTGGCGATACCGAGCAAGTCCATTTCTCTCGAACTTCCGGCGGAACATCGTTGGGCGGATTCCTCCTCGGAGGATTGGCTTTCGGCGCACCGGGAGCGATTGTCGGCGGAATGTCCGGCACTCAGAAAACAGTCGGCACGACCCGAACGGTGTATTCCGATAAGGTCAACGTCCGAATGCTGTGGAGTGACGGTCTCCTACAGGAACGACAGGTCGATAAGCGAGAGAACCTATATCATGAGATCATGAACATGATTTCATAACGTAACAGATACACGGCGCATGATTGCGAGAGCTTTTGGCTCAAACAGTCATGCGCTTTTTCTTTTTGGAGGTATTATGAAGAAATTACTGAAAACAATTCTTGCGAGAGTCCGAAAGAAGCCCTTCTCTTTTCAGACCTTTGAGGACTTGTATTATATGTGCAAGGAAGCAATGAAGGAAGACACCGACCTCGGTGTGAAATATCTGAAATTGCTCTCGACTGAGATCGAAAAGGCATTCCGGGATTCCTCGCTGAGTGAAGCGGACGTACACAAGCTGTACGATCTGCATAAGCGAGTGTGCTATGCCGCCGCAAAGTATGATTTTGACTCCTACCTTCTGTATGTCGAATGGAACAGAGACCCGGAGAAGAAGTTCTACCCTCCTCGCCGCAAGGTGCTGAAACAGGTGGTGGACGCTCTACAGGAGCTTGCCGATGATAAACTGGATTTGCTGGCGGTCTCCCTTCCTCCCGGTAGCGGTAAGACCACTCTCGCTATCTTCTATCTGACATGGCTTGGCGGCAAGATTCCCAACGACCCTATGCTGACAGGTAGCCACTCGAACTCCTTCGTCCGTGGTGTCTATGACGAATGTCTGAGAATCATGGATAAGAACGGCGATTACCTGTGGCATGAAGTGTTCCCGGATATACAGGTCACGAACACCAACGCAAAGGACTGTCGTATCGACCTCGACAAGCGTCAGCGTTTTGAGACGTTGGAGTTCACCTCTATCGGTACTGGTAACGCTGGTCTGTATCGTGCGGCAACCCTCCTCTACTGTGATGACTTGGTGTCGGGTATCGAAGTTGCTCTGTCGAAGGAACGACTCGACAAGCTGTGGGAAACCTACACCACTGACTTGAGACAGCGTAAGATCGGAGACCACTGCAAGGAGCTTCACATTGCTACACGTTGGTCGGTTCATGATGTAATCGGTAGACTTGAGCGTGAGTACGGTGATAATGAGCGAGCGAAGTTCATCGTTGTTCCGGCTCTCGATGAAAATGACGAGTCCAACTTCGACTACGCTTATGGTGTCGGATTCACCACGAGATTCTACCACGAGCAGAGAAATATCATGGACGATGTGAGTTGGCGAGCATTGTATATGAATGAACCTATCGAACGTGAAGGTCTCGTTTATGCACAGGACGAGCTTCGCCGCTACTTTGAGCTTCCGAGCGAAGACCCGGACGCAATTATCGGTATCTGCGATACGAAGGATAAAGGTGCTGACTACGCTTTCCTCCCTGTGGCTTACGTCTACGGACAGGACTACTATATTCACGATTGTGTCTGCGACAACGGTCTGCCGAACATCGTGGACGCTCGACTGACGGAAATTCTTGTCCGGGATAAGGTCAAGTCCTGTAGGTTCGAGTCCAACTCCGCCGGAAGACGTGTGGCTGAGAAAATCCAAGAGGAGGTCAAGAAAAAGGGCGGCATTACCCATATCACGACCAAGTTCACCACTGCCAATAAGGAAACGAAGATCATCGTCAACAGTGCATGGGTTAAAGAGCATTGTCTGTTCAAGGACGCTTCCCTCTATCAGAAGAAGTCCGACTACGGCAAAATGATGGATATGCTCTGCTCCTACACCGTTGCTGGTAAGAATAAGCACGATGATGTTCCCGATGGCATGGCTATGTTGGCGGAATATGCACAGTCCTTGAGCGGTCAGAAGGTCGAGGTCTTCAAAAGACCGTGGTAATTCACAATTTCCACATAGTTTTCCACAAAAAATTCTAAAAAGAAGAATTAGAACTTGATTTTTACGAATTGCTGTGGTATAATGATAAAGGTAAAAGTGTATAGAGTTTTAAGTGGCGCATGATTGTGATTTGGAAACTTCGGTTTCTATCGGTCATGCGCCATTTTTATTTTCAATCATTCAAAGAAAGGAGGGGCAATCGTGGGAAATACCGTTGACACTTCAAAAGGTCTGTCTCAGACAAGGCAAATGAACGGCAGACGTGTTATCAAGACCAGCGTCCGTGAGATCACCAAAGATAACGTGGTCGATGTGTTGCAGAAAGCTCTTGGCACACACGAACTGAACCGCAGTGAGATTGATTACCTGTGGAACTACTACCGTGGTAAACAGCCTATTCTCCACAGAACCAAAGAAGTGCGCCCCGAAATCTGCAACAAGATTGTAGAAAACCGAGCGAACGAGATTGTCTCCTTCAAGGTCGGCTATTTGTGTGGTGAACCTATTCAGTATGTCGGCAGAAACGGTGAGGAAGCTACCGCAAAGGCTATCACCGCTTTGAATGAGCTTATGTTCGCAGAGGATAAAGCCACTAAAGACCAAGAGATTGTCGAGTGGCAAATGATTTGCGGCACTGCATATCGTTTGGTTCTGCCGGACGAGAAGAATGAGGAAGACGAAGCTCCCTTCGAGCTTCACACTCTCGACCCTCGTGATACCTTCGTTGTTTATTCCAGTGAGATCGGCAACAAGCCGCTCATGGGTGTGAAGTATTACAAGGACGATGAAGAAGTGCTTCGCTTCTCTGTCTACACCGAGAACCGCTACTACCTTATCGAAGGTGACATTCTGAAAGAGGAAAAAGCTCATGCCCTTGACATGATTCCTATTTTTGAGTACCCGGCGAACAATGCCCGACTCGGCTCTTTCGAGATTGTCCTTCCTCTGCTCGACACGATCAACAATATCGAGTCGAACCGTATGGACGGTATGGAGCAGACCATACAGGCTTTCATTAAGTTTGTGAACTGCGACATTACCGCCGATGATTTCAAGGAGCTGAAAGAGCTTGGCGCAATCAAGGTCAAGTCCGTGGACGGTGCGAACGCTGACGTGGACGTTGTTACCAACGATCTGAACCAAGACCAGTCTCAGACTCTTAAAGAGGACTGCTACTCCGCTATCCTCACTATCTGTGGCATTCCGAACCGTAATGGTGGTTCTTCCACCTCTGACACAGGAGCGGCGGTACTGCTTCGTGACGGTTGGTCTCTTGCAGAAGCGAGGGCAAAGGACAGTGAGCATATGTTCAAGAAGTCCGAGAAGAAAATGCTCAAGCTGGTGCTTCGTATCTGCCGTGACCTCGGTGATATTAACCTTCGCTTGAAGGATATTGACATGAAGTTCACTCGTAGGAACTACGAAGCGATTCAGAGCAAGTCTCAAGTGCTTGTCTCTATGCTACAGCAACCTAAGATTCACCCGATGTTGGCTTTCTCTCACTGTGGTATGTTCACAGACCCCGAAAATGCTTACGCAATGAGCATGAAGCATTACGAGGAGGAACAGAAAAAGCTCGCACAGCAGAATCCCAACCCACCCACAGACCCGGACGATGATTCGTCCAAGAAATGATGTTTGAGCGGTTCGCCGCTTCTAATATCGTCAGAGAAGACGTTAATCGCAAAAGGTAGAGAAACCTTAAATCGCAAAATAAGACAGAGAAGTCTACAAACGCAAGGAGGAATATCAAATGGCAAAGATTGATGTAACACAGATCGAGGGTTACGCAGAAATGTCCGCAGAGGACAAGTTGAAAGCCCTTGAGGGATTCGACATTCCCGACCCGGATTACAGCGGCTATGTGAAGAAGGACGTTTTCGATAAGACCGCTTCCGAGCTGGCTGGTGTCAAGAAACAGCTCAAGGACAAAATGACCGATGATGAAGCGGCAAAGCAGAAGGAACAGGAGGAACGTGAGGAGTTGCAGTCCAAGTACGACAAGCTCTTGCGTGAATCTGAGATTTCCAAGCATAAAGCGAAGTTGCTGGGTCTCGGTTACGATGAAAAGCTGGCTGATGAAACCGCAGAAGCTATGGCTGATGGGGATATGGAGAAGGTGTTCGCCAATCAGAAGAAGCACCTCGATTCCGTAGAGAAGCGAGTTCGTGCTGACGCTCTCAAAGATACTCCTAAACCTACTCCCGATGGAGATTCCAAGACAATGACACTCGAAAAATTCCGTAAGTTGTCCCCGGCGGAGCGTGCCGCTTTCTTCGAGGAACACCCGGAAGAATACAAAGAACTATATGGAGGTAATTAACAATGGCTCATAAGATTTATGATAATTTCTTCCTCTCCAATGAGGTTGAAGACCAGTTTAACTCCCACTTGAATCTACAGCAGTTCTGTACTGTTGATAACTCTCTCGTGGGCGAAGCTGGCATGAAGCGCAAGATCAACGTCTACACCGCTACTGACGGTACTCAGAAGTTGGGTATGGGTGAGGGCAACACCAAGTCCATCGAAGTTTCCTACGCTGAGAAGGAGTACGAAATTCTGCTCGCTCAGAACCGTTTTGAATACTACGATGAACAGGCTATGACCGATCCTATGCTTGTTCCTGTCGGTGTCCGCCACATGGGTACTGATATGTTCAACACGGTCAATGCGGACATTTTCGCAGAGTTCAACAAGGCTACTCTGACTCACGAAGCTACTTCCTACGGTTTCGGCACTTTCGCTGACGCTGTTGCGAAGCTGAACCTTGAGGAGATCGAGGGTGTGAACATCTTTGGTTTCGTGAATCCGGCTGACATGGCTGAGATTCGTAAGGCTCTGAACGAAGACCTCAAGTACGTTGAGTCCTTCGCTCGTAATGGCTATGTGGGTACTGTTGCTGGTGTGAACATCTACACCAAGAAGGACGCTGTGTCCGGCACTATCATCATTGCCACTAAGGAAGCAGTTACCATCTTCAACAAGAAGGGTACTGAAATCGAGCAGATCACCAAGAATGCTCGTTCCGAGACTGCGGCTAATACTCGTCTGAACACTATCTTCTCTCGTAAGTATTACCTTGCCGCTCTGACTGACGCAACTAAGGCAGTGAAGATCACTGTTGCTGAGAGCGTCTAATCTAAGAACAGGAGGACAGGAAGTATGTATGAAGTTGTAAGAGCGTTCAGAGACGCTAAGAACGAAGATCACTACTACGGTGTAGGTGATACCTACCCTGTGTCCGGCTACAAGCCTACTAAGGCTCGTATCGAGGAGCTTGAGAAGGGCAAGAACAAGCACGGCAAGGTCTATATCAAGAAGGTTGCGGAGGACGAAACTCCCGACAACGGTTCTGAGCAGACCGATGGTGCTGACACTGCCGATCAGACTCCCGACAACGGTTCTGAGGAATAAGTAAAGGAGGTCGGATAACATGACGCACGATGAAAAGCTGACTGCGCTCAAGGCTATGGTCGGCGGCTCTGACACTGACGAAGTGTTATCCGCCTATCTGAACCTCGCCGGAGGTAAGATTATCGCTAAAGCATATCCGTACAAAAGCGAAGTGACCGAAGTTCCGGCTCAGTACCACTACCTACAGGTAGAGATAGCCGCCTATATGCTGAACAAGCGTGGTGCGGAAGGTCAGACTTCTCATACCGAGAACGGTATCACGAGACAGTATGAAAATGCCGATGTACCAGCTTCCATGCTGAAAGCGATTACTCCCTATTGTGGGGTGATTAAATGAGGTGCATGAACAGAAACAAGGTAAAGTTCTTCTACTCTCTGTATGAAGGACGAGAACCTATCACAGACGAGTACGGCAATGTGACAGGCGAATATGACGTAAAACACGGTAATCCGACTGAGGGCTATGCCAATATCTCTGCCGCAAAGGGTGAAACTCAGACACGGCAGTTCGGTGAGTCTGAGACCTATGACAAGGTGATTGTCATGGATAACGAAGCTCCTCCGATTGACGAATACTCAGTGCTTTGGGTCGATACCGTTCCCCAGCTCAATGAGGACGGTTCGTTGGCGGTGGACGAGGAAGGTAACGTGCTTACCCCTCATGACTACATCGTCAAGAAGGTTGCAAAGAGCTTGAACAACGTGTCGATTGCGATAAGCAAGGTGAACGTCAGTGGCTAAGAAGGTTATCAAGTTCGGATTATCGGAGCGTGAGATCGACAGGGCTTTGAAGGAACTGGAACAGTACAAGCAAGACCTCATTCGTAAGACAGAAATTCTCCGTGAGAGGATTGCTGAGAGGATTGCAGACCAGTCCCGGAGCGGTTTTGCCGGAGCGATTGTAGACGATCTGTTGAAGGGCGGTCAGAGAACCGCCGAGGTCAACGTATCAGTCGAAGTCCGGGATAATATCTCGGTGATAATCGCAAGTGGCGAGGACGCAATTTGGGCTGAGTTTGGTGCTGGTGTATATCACAACGGTTCAGTCGGAAGCTCCCCACACCCCAAAGGTGCGGAACTCGGTTTCACAATCGGCGGTTACGGCAAAGGCATGGGTAAAAAGGAGACTTGGGGCTTCTATGAAGACGGTGAGTTGCGCTTGACGCATGGCGCACCAGCGGTAATGCCTATGTACAATGCCGTGAAGACCGTATGTGCGGAAATCGCTGATATTGCAAGGGAGGTGTTCAAATGATTGACATGGAAAACGAGATTTTCAACGAAGTGTCTGAGAGAGTCCGGGCGAAGTACCCGAACATTTTCATGACAGGTGAGTATGTGAAGTCTCCCTCCTCTTTCCCTTGTGTATCACTTGTTGAAGCGGACAATGCGACATTCCGAAACTCGCAGACCTCCGATGGTAAAGAAAATCATGCGGCGGTCATGTACGAGCTGAATGTCTACTCCAACAAGACCAAAGGTAAAAAGGCAGAGTGTAAAGAGATCGTGGCTTTCATTGATGAAATACTCATGGAGCTGAACTTCACTCGACTTATGCTCGAACCTGTACCTAACCAAGACGAAGCAACCATTTATCGAATGCTCGGACGCTACCGGGCAGTCATTTCAAAAAACAAAACGATTTATAGGAGGTAAACCGAAATGGCAATTTCTACCTACAAGGTTTTTCTTATGAAGAAGACCGAAAATGCTTATGAAAAGCTCGTTGACATTAAGGACTTCCCCGATTTGGGTGGTGCGCCGGAAATGTTGGAGACAACTACTCTTTCCGACAAAATGCAGACCTATATTCCGGGTATTCAGTCCCTTGACGCTCTCGCTTTCACTGCGAACTACACTAAGGAGGATTACACCAAGCTCAAGGCTCTTGAGGGTGTAGAGAACGACTACGCTGTGTGGTTCGGCGGCACTGAGGAAGCTGGTGTCGTGACTCCTACTGGCACTGATGGCAAGTTCGAGTTCAAGGGTCAGCTTTCCGCTTATCCTGTGGGCGGCGGTGTGAATGAGGTAGTTGATATGAACATCACTATCGCTCCTTCCACTCCTATCACTATGGCAGAAGCGTAATCAAGAAATAACAGGAGGACAGACAAATGGCTAAACAGCTTATTTTTACTTTTGAAGACAAGGAGTACACGCTTGAGTTCAATCGCAGAACTGTGGCGGAAATGGAGAAGAAGGGGTTCATTGCTTCCGAGATCACGGATAAGCCTATGAGTACCCTTCCGGCTCTGTTCGCCGGAGCGTTCCTTGCACATCACAGATTTGTGAAACAGGACGTAATCGACAAAATTTATTCCAAACTTACCAAGAAAGAGGACTTGATCGGCAAGCTGGCTGAAATGTACAACGAACCGATCATGGCTCTCGTAGAGGAACCCGAAGAAGACAAGGGAAACGTGAACTGGACAGCAACTTGGTAAGTGACTTGCTGTCCTCCACTGAGGGGAGTGGTGGTGTAACTGCCACTGCTCCCCTCAAAACTTACACAGAGAAATTCCATGAGCTTTTTCCGTACTATCTGTCAATCGGTATGACCGAGGAGCAGTATTGGGACAGAGACAGCACACTTGTGGTGGCATACCGCAAGGCGGAAGAACTCAAAACCAACAGGAAAAATCAAGAAATGTGGCTACAGGGTGCGTATGTGTACGAAGCTCTGTGCCGGGTATCTCCTCTCCTTCATGCGTTCGCCAAGAAGGGAACGAAACCTGTACCTTATATCGCTGAACCGTTTGCTATCACTGAGAAACAGGCGGAATACAGACAGGAGGAAAAGGAAAAGAAGAACTTCGATAAGGGCAAAACGATGATGGAAGGATTCATGATACGACACAACAAAAAGTTTGAAGGGAAGTGAGAACCATGTCTACTACAATCGAACAGTTAGAGGTTGAGGTACAATCCAGTGCCACGTCAGCCGTAAGTGGTATAGACGCTCTTGCTTCTTCTCTTGGTAAGTTGAAGACCGCTGTCAAAGGCGGTGTCGGCTTGACTTCTGTTGCGAAACAGCTCACCACACTGAACACTGCCTTGAGCAGTGTCAGTGCTGGTAATGCCGAAAATCTGAATAAACTTGCCAACGGATTAAAGACGCTTTCTTCCTGTGGAAGTCTCAAGCTGTCTTCCTCTGTGGCAACGCAGATCACGAACATCGGCTCTGCGATTCAGTCCTTAAATGGCACAAATTTTGGTGCGCTCAATTCCCTTGCCAATGCTCTCACTCCTTTGGCGAACATCGGTAAGTCGAATTTGAACAGCTTTATCTCTCAGTTGCAGAGACTACCGCAAGCGGTACAAGCTCTCAGCTCTGTAAATATTGGCAGTTTGGGTACTCAGATTTCTCAGCTCGTGTCGGCTCTCTTGCCGCTCACACAGATGGGTAAGAACAACCTCACTTCCTTTATCACGCAGTTGCAGAAATTACCACAGGTAATGACCGCTCTTAGATCGGTTGACATGGGTGCGCTGGCTTCTCAGATTCAGCAGTTGGCGAATGCCCTTGCTCCTCTCGCAACGCAAATGCAGTCTATCGCAAACGGCTTCTCCGCTTTCCCGGCGAGAATCCAGCGATTGATTAGAAGCACTAACAACCTCACCACTGCCAACAACGGTGCGTCCATGAGTTATGCGAATCTTGCGGCGAAAATCGGTATTGCCGTAGTCGCAATGAAGCGTATCGCAAGCGTTATCGCTGGCTGGATTACTGAATCCAACAAGTACATCGAGAACTTGAACCTGTTCACGGTGTCTATGGGCGAGTATGCGAACGAAGCTCAGAAGTACGCTGAGACCGTTGCTGAGATCATGGGTATCGACCCCGGCGAGTGGTTGAGAAATCAAGGTATTTTCATGACGCTTGCGACTGGTTTTGGTGTTGTGAGTGACAGAGCGTACACCATGAGTCAGAACTTGACTCAGCTTGGTTACGACCTCTCCTCCTTCTTCAATATCAGTTACGAAGACGCTTTCCAAAAGCTACAGTCGGGTATCTCCGGCGAGCTTGAACCTCTCCGTAGGCTTGGTTTCGACCTGTCTGTGGCGAGACTGCAACAGGAAGCTCTTAACCTCGGCATTCAGAAAAATGTCAACCTCATGACACAGGCTGAGAAAGCGGAACTGAGATACTACGCTATCATGACACAGGTCACTACCGCTCAAGGCGATATGGCTCGTACACTGGAAGCTCCGGCTAACCAGCTTCGTGTCTTGAAAGCACAGGTTACACAGTGCGCTCGTTCTTTGGGTAACATCTTTATCCCTGTTCTGAACGCTGTGTTGCCTTATGCGATTGCTCTCGCAAAGGCTATCCGTTTGGTGGCTGACGCAATCGCAAGCCTTTTCGGATTTGCTCTGCCGGAAGTCGATTATAGCGGTATCAGTAGTGCCGCTGGCGGTGTCGGTGACATTGCAGACGGTCTCGGTGACGCAACCGACAAGGCGAAGGAGCTGAAAAACGCTCTCCTCGGCATTGACGAGCTGAACATCATTTCTCCGCCCGAAGATTCGAGCGGTGGCGGTTCGGGTGCTGGTGCTGGCGGAGGTGGCGGTCTCGGCTTCGAGCTTCCTACTTATGACTTCCTCGGTGACGCTGTAAATAGCAAGGTCGAAGAAATCCTCACCAAAATGAAGGAATGGCTCGGTCTTACTGAGGACATTGACACATGGAGCGAGTTCTTCCACACAAGACTTGGCAGAATCCTCACTACTGTGGGTGCTATTGCTCTCGGTCTCGCAACGTGGAAGATTTCTCAGAGCGTTCTCACTGGCATTCAAGGTCTGTTGACTTTGAAGAAAGCCGGGTTGGGTAATGGTTTGACACTCTCCATCGGTCTGAGCTTTTCCATTGCTGGTATCGCACTGGAAGCGGCTGGTATCATTGACGCTATTCAGAACGAACTCAACGGAATGAACTTCGCTCAGATTCTTGGCGGCGGTAGTTTCATCACAATCGGCGGTGCTTTCATCGGCAAGGCGGTTGCTGGCTGGATTACCTCTGCTTTCAGCGGAAGTGCTGTTGCTACAGCTCTCTCCACGGCGGCAACGAACTTGGGTCTTGGTACTGCAACGGCGGCTGGTGCGGCTTTGGGTGCTGGTATCGGTGGTATTATCGCTGGTATTCCGGCATACATCACTGGCATTTATGACGCTATCAAAAACGGTATCGACTGGCTGAGTTCTGCGCTTATCGGTGCTGGTGCTACGGCGGCTGGTGCTGGTATCGGTGCTATCATCGGTGCTTGTGGAGGTCCGATAGGAGCTGGTATCGGTGCATTGATCGGTCTCGCAGTCGGCTTGGTGACTGACGGTATTATCCTCGTAGTTCAGAAATGGGACGTAATTGTCGAGTTCCTTGACAATTTCTTTACGAAGACCATTCCGGGACTGTGGAGTGACTTCACCACTTGGCTCGGCAAGATTCCGAAACAGCTCGAAAAATTCTTCAAGTCGTTGCCCGGAAAAATCGAAGATTGGTTCGATGATCTGTGGCAACCGATTAAAGATTATGACTGGAACGCTCTTGGCTATAACATCGGACAGTGGTTCGGTAATGCTTGGAAGACCGCAGTCAACTTCGTAACCGTAACGATTCCGACATGGTTCACAAATATGTGGAACAGTATCAAGTCTGCTTTCAAGCAGTTCTTCACTGTGACGCTCCCTACCTTCTTCACACAGACGATTCCGAATGTGGTAACGAAGGTGGCAGAATTTTTCAAGGCACTGCCCGGAAAAATCTACAATGCGTTCGTTTCCGCAAAACAGTCCATTGTCGATATTGGCTCGGCTATCATTGATGGTATTTGGGAGGGTCTACAGTCCATTTGGAAAGCTATCACGGATTTCGTAGATGGTTTCGTACAGGGCTTCAAGGACGCACTCGGTATTCATTCTCCTTCCACCGTCTTCAAGGCGATTGGTGAGGACATTGTAGCCGGACTGTTACAGGGTATCGAAGGTTTCACCAATATGATGAACACCGTTAAGGAATGGGGCGCAAGCGTCATTGAGTGGTTCACTAAGGGTGAAGACGGTAAGAACATCGTAGATCATTTCAAAGAAATCGGCGGTAACATCATCGGCGGTTTCAAAGATAAGATCAGCACGACCTACACCAATGTGAAGACCAGTGTCACCACTTGGGCTTCCAAAGTGAAGGAGTGGTTCACGAACAGCTCCTTCGGCGGTATCAATCGTGAGTCTTTCGCAACCTTCGCAAACAACACCATCGAAGGATTCAAGACGAAGGTAAGCACCGCTTACACCAACGTCAAGACTTCTATCACTACATGGGCGAGCAAGGTTAAGGAATGGTTCACAAGCAGTTCCTTTGGTGGAGTGAACTTCTCGAACTTCTCCACATTTGCGAACAACACTATCGAGGGCTTCAAGAGCAAAATCAGCTCTGCCTATACGAACGTGAAAAGTAGCATTACGACTTGGGCTTCTAAGGTCAAGGAGTGGTTTACAAGCGGCTCGTTTGGCGGTGTGAATGCTACCTCCTTCGGTACGTTTGCAAGCAATGTGATTACAGGGTTTAAGGATAAAATTTCCTCTACCTACAGTACGGTCAAGTCCTCGATTACCACTTGGGCGAGCAACGTAAAAACGTGGTTCACCAGCGGTTCTTTCGGAGGTGTGAACAGCACTTCGTTTGCTACTTACGCAAGCAACGTAATCAATGGTTTCAAGGACAAGATCAGTTCTGCGTACACCAACACTAAGTCCTCGATTACAACGTGGGCTTCCAACGTCAAGAGCTGGTTCAGCGGTACGGCTTCTTCCAGTGCCTTTGCTGGCTACGCAAATGACATTATCAACGGCTTTAAGAACAAGATCGGTGAAGCGTACACCAATGCGAAGTCTAATATGCAGACCTTCGCTTCCAACGTGAAGTCGTGGTTCACAGGTACGGTTTCCTACAGCTCTTTCTACTCGATTGCGTCTGACGTAATCAGTGGTTTCAAGAACGGTATCGGCAATCTGTACTCCACCTGTAAGAACACGATCAAGAGTTGGGGTTCTGACATTATCGACTGGTTCAAGGGAGTTCTCGGTATCAATTCTCCTTCTAAGGTCTTCTACGAAATGGCTGGTTTCTCCGTTGAAGGTTTCAACAACGGTTTCAGCTTCCTCGGTAAGTCTACGAAGGGTGTGGTAAGTAGCTGGGCTGACTCCTTCACTGCCGTGACACCTACAATGAGCTTCGCAGTAGATACTTCTGCACTCAAGTATTATGACTCCGGCTCTTTCGCTAAGTCCGTGTCCGCAAACGTGACAAGCAACACTTCTGTCACTGCGACTGGCTTCATGGAGGGTATGGAGGAGTTCTACAGAGAGTATGTAGAACCTACGATGGCTCAGATGGCGGCTGATATGCGCCGACAGGCTGATAAGAACGAGCAGACCATCGTTCAGATCGGCAACCGAACTGTCTCTGACGCTGTAACCACTCAGCAGAAAGCAAACGGTTTCGTATTCGCTAAGTAAGGAGGGACGGTAATGTCTTATATCAAGGTCAACGGATATGAATTGCCCCCTCCAAAGCGAGGGGTACACCCCATTGTCACTACAGTTGTTGACGCTGGCAGAAATGCAAACGGAGCGGTAGTTGGTCAGCGTGTGGGTCGAGACCAGTACAAGCTCGATGGGCTTGAATGGTCTTGGCTCACCGCAGATCAATGGAGTCGCATTCTGAGTGCGCTCAGTCCGTTCTTTGTGTACGTCAGCTTCATCGACCCGGTGAAGAACAAAGAGGTCACAATCAAGATGTACTGTGGCGATAGAACAGGCGAACCCTATTGGGTGGACGAGAACGGACACCCGACACACTACAGAAATTGTAAGGTGAATCTTATCGACACAGGCGAGTAAAGGAGCGATTTTATGCAGAAGGTATCGAAAGCATATAAAGAAAGCATGAAATCTTCCCTCCGGGAGAGAGCATATATCATGCTCTCTTTCGGACTCGTAAACCAAGAAGCACAGGCAAAGGCGAGAATCGCTCCGGGCGATTTCGCCTACTTCTCCAATGCGGCGAACCTTTTCTCGGAGAAATCCGCTGAAATGGTCTACGCAACGCTTGAGGAAGATTTCACTAAGGTAGACGGTTCGATGTTGTTCCTCCCTCGAAGGAATAGCTCGGACACTTACTACGACACTGGATTGGTCGGCGGCAAACTGGTCTCTCAAGCACAGTATGAGCTTACGATCAACCTTAACACTGGTGCTACTGACTTCAAGGGTATCACAATCAATTTTGGTGAGAATTACCCTGTCGATTTCGACATGGTGAGCAGTAGCGGACAGACAATAGAAATTCGAGATAACACACTGGCTGAGTTTACTTCCGAGGAAGTTCTTGAAAACACGACCTACGTCAAGCTGGTCTTCTACAGAATGAAGAACCCTCAGAGCAGACTTCGTATCTACTCTATCCGCTTCGGTTACGGTCTCGTGTACTACAACGATTCTGTTATGAGTTCGTCTCTTGATAGTTACATTTCGCTCATCGGTGCGGACGTACCTCAGATTGACTTCTCTGTACAGCTCAAGAACTACGACCACTACTTCAACGTGGATAACCCGAAATCCGCTATTAACTTCCTTGAAACAGGACAGGAAATGGAAATCTTTTATGGCTACCAGCTCCCGGACTCTGAGGAGATCGAGTGGGTTCGAGGAAACCACCTGTTGTGTTCTGAGTGGGAGTCGGACGATTACACGGCTACAATCCGTTGCCAAGACATTTTCCGTAATATGGACTCAGAATACTACAAAGGTACATACACCAGTGCCGGAAGAAGTTATTTTGATTTGGCAAAGGAAATTCTTACTGACGCTGGTCTCAGTGATTACTATATTGACCCTCGTCTCAAGAAGCTGTACACGAAGAACCCTCTACCAAGAGTCCAGCACAAAGAAGCATTGCAGATTATCGCAAATGCCTGTCGATGTGTTCTCTCTCAGACGAGATTTGGTTCGGTTCAGATCAAGTCTTCCTTCAACCCGGAAGCGGCGGCTTCCTCCAATGGTGAGACCGCTTATTCACAGGTTGGGAACATTCTGAATGACAGCGTGAAGGACGAGTACGCTTCCCTCGCTGGGAATTATACGGTGGCAAACGGCGGAATGTACTTCCTTCCTCGTAACGTCAGCGGTAACGTCCTCAACACTGGCTATGTGTCGAGTGCGATTTCCGATGAAAACGGCGAGTTTGGTACGAACCCTGTTGTTACCATCGTACAGGAAGCGGCTTGTATGTACTACGGTGTGAAGTTTGTCTTCGGACACGCTCTCCCGGCGGCAATCACAATCCGCACCTACAACAACGGCTCACTCGTAGAGGAATACGAGGTTGAGGACGAGATCACGAAGACGTTGGTTATCCTCCATGACTTTGATGATTTCGACACGATGAAAATTGAGTTCACGAAGACCGCTGAACCTCATAACCGCATTGTGCTGAATCATTTCAGTTTCGGTGACGTAACGGACTTCACTATGACTCGTACCGACATGACCTCCTCTCCGAAAGCAATCAAACAGGAGCTTATCAAGGAAGTCATTGTTCCTTGCTACAGTTATCAGAACGGTACGCTGGAAGAAAGCCTTGTGAGTGAGGAAATCGAGGTTGTGAACGGACAGGTGGAAACCTTCTTCATCGGTGAACCTTCCTACAATTTCAGAGCTACGCTCGATGAAGGAAGCTCCGGGGTCTCCATAGTGGCAAGCGGCAATTACTATGTGACGCTGAAATTCTCTAAGACTGGTACGTTCCGTTTGGAGGTCTTCGGCTATCGCTACAAAATCGTTGAGCGGTACGCAATCAAGACCCTTCACAGTCGAGGTAAGACAATCAAGTGGGAGAATCCTCTGATCTCCGATATGACGATGGCTACCGACCTTGCTGAATGGCTGGGCGAGTATTACACCGCTGGTATCGAGTATGAGTACAACACGAGGGGCAACCCGGAGATTGACGCAAACGACATTGTGTACCAAGAGAATGAGTTCCACAAGGATATGAAGGTTACGATCTACCGTCAGACCTTGAATTTCAATCAGAGCTTTTCGGGCAAGGTTACAGCTCGAAGAATAGGAGGTTAAGTATGGCATGGGTAACACCTAAAACCGATTGGAACGGTGAAACTGCCGCAGACGGTACTTATATCGGGGACAGGTTCAATGCTGTTGACTTCAACCGCATTAAGAACAACCTCGATTACCTCCGGGAGCTGGCAATCAAGCTCTATGACGAATTTGCTATCAACGCTCTCGGCTCTGACCGTACTCCGGCAGACTACTTCTACGCTGATGAAATCAATCGGCTGGAAGAAAATCTGACTACCATAAACAACAAAACTCTGAGAAGGTCTTATGGCACTGCGCCAACTTATGTAGATAACGGAAGGACGATGGACTTTGCGGAGCTGAATAGGCTGGAAAGTGCTATGCTCGACCTTTATGACAGACTCAGCAATGAGTCGGAAGGGAGGAGAATGTTCACATGGAATTTCGGAATGAAGGGAGGTGGCTTGTAAATGGCATGGGAACGCTTACCTGTTAATTATACGGACGCTGTTTGGAGCGGACTGAAACGCTATTCGATGGTAAACAACGAAGACGGTACAGTCTCCTTCCAAGACGTAACGGTCTATAGCCACAAGGAAAACTCTTTCTTTGGTGCGAAGGACGCAAACCGTATGAACGAAGCATTGAACACCATCATGTCAATGCTGGAAAACGGTACAGACTTGTACACTGCATTTCAAGACTACTTCGCTACACAGAAGACTTTGTTCGAGCAGACCGCTACGGCTACTCAGACTGGTTTCGAGGAGTATGTTGCTGACTTGAAAGCCGAAGGTGATGAAATCATCGAGACGATCAAGACGGACTACCGGGACGAAATCACGGAGTTTGAAGCGGCACAGGAACAGGTTTTCAACACATGGTTCGAGCTTATCAAGGGGCAGTTGTCCTCTGACATTGCCGGTAATCTGCAAAATCAGATTACCGAGAATGGCGAGAGAATCACTCTGCTTGAGTATATGGCTCAGAACAATGACTATGTTGCTCCGATCACTACCGATGATGGCGATAACACCGCAATCCTCGTTGATGATTTGGGTAACGCACTGATCGCAAACTGGAAATACAAGGAGGTATAACAAATGTCTACTCTACCCATTGAAAATGCAAAGAAATTTACGGACTTGTCCGTAATCACCGAAGCTCCCGACAATGCGGTACTGCTCATTCATGATGGTAACGGAGTCAAGCAGATTTCCGCCGCCAATCTGAAAAAGGACGTGAAGGGGCTTATCGACACCGCACAGGCAATGATTAACGCAATCGCTACTACTGGTGCTGGCGCACACAACGCTATCTACCGTGGTAAGTCTCTCGGTTCTGCCGTAACCGAAGCTCAGTGGGCGGCAATCAAGGCTGGTACGTTCGAGGATATGTATATCGGTGACTACTGGACTATCGGTGGTGTCGTTTACCGTATTGCGGCATTCGATTACTACTACAGAGCTGGTGACACCGACATGACTACTCACCATGTCACTCTCGTGCCGGACGCAAATATGTACACCCACGTCATGAACGATACGAACATCACCACTGGTGCGTATGTCGGTTCTAAGATGTACACCGAAGGTCTGACACAGGCAAAGACTACGATCAACAGTGCGTTTGGCGAAGCGCACGTTCTGAACCATCGTCAGTATTTGCAGAATGCTACGACTGATGGTTACGCTTCCGGCGGTAGCTGGTATGACTCCACTGTGGAGCTTATGACCGAGCAGAACGTCTACGGAGGTAAGATTTTCAGCAACATTCAGAACGGTACGGCACTGGCAAACAGCTACACCGTAGATAAGAGTCAGTACCCTCTGTTCGCTTTCCGCCCCGACATGATTTCCAACCGTCAGTGGTATTGGCTGAGAGACGTAGTTTCCGCTTCCTATTTCGCCCATGTCTACGACTACGGTCATGCTTGCTGCAACGGCGCTTCCCTCGCTCACGGTGTCCGCCCCGCTTTCTCTATCTGCTAATCACTAATCTGCGCCCCCTTGTGGGGCGCATGAACGGAGGTAATGACTTATGTCTGTATTGAAACGAAATCGGAAAGCGTCTCAGTTCGAGGTTTTCCACCATCTAAATAAACTGAGACGAGATATTACCGATTTGCTCCTCCGTGACTTCGGTTACAGCTTCGAGAAAGCCGAGAAACGGCTTGAGCGGAGATTCAGCGGACGCAGTTACGAGGAACTTACCGAAATGGAAAAAGGAGTCTACGACAGGCTCAAGAAAAGGTGGGAAGCGTTTGACGAGTGGTTCATCGAAGACCAGCGAAAGATCATCGTGGACTGTCTGAGGGACATTACCAAAGAGGTGTATATTGCGAACAGCATTTACCCTACTTGCCGGGAAGAACTCATTCAGCGCAGACTCCACCAAGACGAAGCGTTAGGTCAGTGCTACAGGCTCACCCAAGAGCTACAGTATGCGATTGAAACCCTCCCTGTGAATGTGAACACCTACACTCAGTTCGGTGACGCAATACAGACAGAAATCAACCTCATAAAAGGTTGGAGAAAGTCTGACAACAAATTTCATAGGGCAATCTCTGATTCCGCTTCCAATTTCGCCAATGTCAACAACAACGGTAATGCGAACTACAACAACGCTTCCAACGCTAACGGTGTCCGCCCCGATTTCGATTCCGCAGTTAAATAGCCTTTTGAGCGTTCTGCGGACAGAGAAAGGAGAGATTGTCCTTCCTTATGGTAAATGCTAAACACGACACCACCTCTTACGAGAGCTGTGGTTATAAGCGTGAAATATTTGATGGTAATGCACTGTATGACGCTTTTGTGAGGGCAAAACAAGGAAGTGACTGGAAACCACAGGTACAGCAATTTGAAATGACCTACTTACTGAGTCTTTCCAAAATGCAAAAGGAGCTTGAAAGTAAAACTTACAAATTCCTTCCCTCACAGGAGTTCGTACTGAACGAAAGAGGTAAAACAAGGTATATCAGCGGTGAGCAGATACCCGACAGAGTTGTAAAACACAGTCTTTGTGATGAAGTCTTGTCTCCCGAAATTCGCAAGTATCTGATCTACGATAACGGAGCGAGTCTCAAGGGCAAAGGGATTGACTTCACGAGACGTAGGCTACTGGTTCACCTTCGGAAGTATTATGCAAAGCACAAGTCCAACGATGGTTATATCCTGTTGATTGACTTCTCAAAATACTACGACAATATCCGGCATGACAAGCTCATGGAGTTGTTTGAGAAGTACATTCACGATGAAACCGCATTGTGGCTTCTGCGTGTGATCGTAGACCGCTCGAAGGTAGATGTTTCGTACATGAGTGACGAGGAGTACGAGAACTGCATGGACGCACTCTTTAACTCCCTTGAGCATTCACAGATGGACAGGAGTCTTCTCACAGGCGAAAAGTTCATGGCGAAGCACTTGAACATCGGAGACCAAGTGGCACAGGTAGCCGGGATAGCCTACCCGATACCCATTGACAATTATATAAAGATTGTCCGTGGTGTGAAATTCTACGGTAGGTATATGGACGATAGTTATGTGATTCACGAAAGCAAGGAGTATTTGGAAGAACTTCTGCAAGATATTATTCGCATTGCGGCGAGTATCGGTATCACAGTCAACACCCGAAAGACCCGGATATGCAAACTGTCTGAGTATTGGAGATTCCTACAGACCCAATACTCCCTCACCGACACTGGACGAGTTATTCAGAAAATCAATCCGAAGCGTATCACCTGTATGCGCCGGAAAATGAAGAAGCTCGCCTATATCCTTCCTCCGAAGGAATTTGAGGACTGGTATCAGTCGTGGTTTCAAAACCACTACAAGATCATGAGCAAACAGCAAAGGCTCAATATGAACACGTTATTCAATGAATTGAAGGAGGTAAACGCAAATGTACACAATCACACTGGCTGACGGTACTAAGCTGAAAAATCTCGAACTGAACGGCAACAACTACATTGCCGAAGGGGTCATTGAGGACTCTGTATTCGAGGGCAACCTTGATACCGTCAAGATCACCGATGGTGAGACCACTGAAACCTTCACCGACATGAGACTCATGAGCAATATCGTCCGTGATAATCGCTCTTGGTTCGTGCTTGGTGAGAAATCCGCACAGCAGAAGAAAGAAGAAGCTATGGAAAAGCAGATGGCAGAAATGCAGAAAGCTATGTCCGTACTTCTGACAGGGGAGGAATAAGAAATGAGCAATCTGACACAACTCGCTTTGGAAATGAGAACTGCTTTGCAGTATTTCGTAGGGACGCTGGACGCTGAGACCCAGCTTGAAATGATGTTGGAGATTCCCTCCGTCTATCCGGCTTATGCCGTAGGTAAGGCTTACAAGACGAAGGACGTGTTCTCCTATGGCACGAATGCCGTTGGAGACCCCCAGCTCTATCAAGTTCTGCAAGATCACACCAGTGCCGCAGAATGGACTCCCGACACTGCCGTAAGTCTGTACAAGGCTATCGGTGTGACGGAAGATGGCTACCCGGAATGGGTTCAGCCTTTGGGTGCTACGGACGCTTACAATAAGGGCGATATTGTCAGCTACAACGGTACGCTGTATATCTCCACTATTGACGCAAACACATGGAGTCCCGAAGCATATCCGGCTGGTTGGGAAGTCTACACACCCTAAGTAACCAACCTAATTTCGAGAGGTGAGGGGGAGTAATCCTCTCCCTCTCACCCTACGAAAAGGAGAACCGCCTATGGAAGATTTCATCACACGACACGAGCATGAAGAATATGTGAAGCGCATGGAGCAAGAACACAAAGGCATGAATGCTCGTATCAAGGACTTGGAAGCGGAGGTCAAGGAAATCACCGACCTCACGATTTCCATTAACAACCTCGCCTTGAGCGTAGACGCTATGGCGAAGGAACAGAAGAAACAGGGGGAACAGCTTGAATCCCTCAAAGCAAAAGACGGTGAGCGGTGGCGAAGCGTCACAGGCTATGTAATCACCGCTATCATCGGTATCATCGTTGGCTTCATCTTCAAACAGATGGGGTTTTAAGAAAGAGAGGAGGAATAAACGATGGCTTACACAAACAGTCCGTTGGTAACGTACAAGAGAATTACCAACAATAAGACCAGTCCTCGTAACCATGCCATTGACACGATCACAATTCACTGTATCGTAGGTCAGTGGACTGCAAAACAGGGCTGTGACTATTTCGCTACTACTGACCGTGAGTGTTCCGCCAACTACGTTGTTGGCAAGGACGGTTCTATCGGTCTGAGTGTTGAGGAGAAAGACCGTTCTTGGTGTTCTTCTTCCAGCTCTAACGACCACAGAGCTATCACAATCGAGGTGGCGAGCGATACTGCTCACCCTTATGCGGTTACTGACGAAGCGTACAACGCACTCATTAAGTTGGTGGCTGACATTTGTAAGAGAAACGGTATCAAGAAGCTCCTGTGGAAAGCTAACAAGTCTCTGATCGGACAGGTCGATAAGCAGAACATGACGGTACACCGTTGGTTCGCTAATAAGTCTTGTCCGGGCGAATATCTGTACAGCAGACACAGTGACATTGCGGCGAAGGTAAATGCCCTGTTGGGTGACTCCGCCGGGGAGACTGCTCAGACTCCTACCACTCAGACTTTGTATCGTGTACAGGTCGGTGCTTATTCTAAGAAAGCAAATGCTGACGCTATGCTGGAAAAGATTAAGAAAGCTGGCTTCGACACCTACATGGTACAGGTGGACGGTCTGTACAAGGTACAGGTTGGTGCTTACAGCAAGAAGTCCAATGCAGACGCTATGGCGGCAAAGCTCAAAGCGTCCGGCTTCGATACCTATATCACCACAAAGTCCGGGACAGCGGTTTCCGCCGGAACGCAGAAAAAGTCTGTCACCGAACTCGCAAAAGAAGTCATTGCCGGAAAATGGGGTAACGGTAGTGATAGAAAGAATCGTCTGACACAGGCTGGTTACGACTATGCCGCTGTACAGGCGAAAGTCAATGAACTCATGAAATAAGGAGGATAAGATCATGAACATTAACTGGACTGTACGACTGAAAAACAAAACTTTTTGGCTGGCTTTGATTCCGGCTGTGCTGTTGCTGGTACAGGTGGTAGCCGCCGTGTTTGGTTACACCCTCGACCTCGGTGATTTGGGTAACAAACTGCTTGAGGTAGTCAATGCTCTGTTCGCAGTGCTGGCTATCCTCGGTATCGTCACTGACCCTACTACCGCTGGTGTGACCGATTCCAAACAGGCACTTACTTACACTGAACCCAAAAAGAAAGACGCAGACTAAGTGTCTACGTCTTCCAGTATCAAAACAAACCCGAAACAATGTTTTACGATAAATAAGGTGTTCGGATTTGCACTATTTGGTGGAGCGGAACACGCAATATCCGAACACGAGATAGTAGCCGTGTTCTGCCCCGAAATGTTGAAGGTAAAGACAATCCGTCTGCCTTTGTCCCCATCATCGTAAACATAAACGGAGTTGACAAGGGTGTCTACCACCCTACGTTGATACTCAAGGTCATTCACGTCACCGCTCTTGAACGAAAGTAGCCAAAACATTATGCGCTCTTTCGTCAAGAGCGGTTTTTTCATTTCCTCTTTGGCTATCTGCCCCTCGATGTGGTTTTTCTCCGACTCAAGCTCCTCAAGACGTTCCTTCGTGGTCGAGGTAATGATACCTTGCTCGATGGCGGTCATGAGGTTCTTTATTTTCTTCTTCACCTCTTTGAGCTGATCTTGCAGACCAGTGAGGTAGGTGGTGTCGGCGGATTCCTTCTCGAAGACCTCCATTGCCCTCGTTGCAATCTTCTCTATATTCTCGTCCGTGAGGACGTGCTGGACTGTGAAGCGAACTACAAGCTCCTCTATCCAGTCCTTTTTCTCTACTTTCTTATTACACTGGTGCTTCCGCTTACGGTCAATGCACTTGTAATAGTGGTGTACCTTCCCGGACTTCGATGTGCCGCTCTCACCGACCATAGCTGACCCACAGTGACCGCAGAACAGTTTCGTGGTGAGTAAGTAGTCCTCATGGGCTTTTGTCCTTGCTCGTGCCTTTGCATTGTGTGAGAGCATGGCTTGAACCTTCTCGAACAGAGCTTTATCGACAATCGCTGGCATACCGTTTGGCACAACTACGTCCATGAACTTGTATGTCCCGATATACTTTTCATTCTTCAACAGGGTACGGAGACTGTTCTTATTGAAAGCATTCCCTCGTGAGGTCTTGTACCCCTTCTCATTGCAGTAGTTTATGATCTGAGTTGCCGACATACCATCGGCATACATTTGGAAAATCTCTTGTACGATCTTCGCCCCTACAGGGTCAATTTGATATTTTCGGTCTTCCCCTACAGTGTAGCCCAATGCCAAACCAGCTCCCCCGGTGGCAATGCACTGTAGGGCATTTTCTTTCATGCCACGTTTGATATTCCGGGATAGGTTCTCCGAGTAATACTCAGCGTAACCCTCAAGGACTGACTCAAGGATAATGCCCTCCGGGGTGTCCGGCATGGGCTGTTTTGCATAGAAGACACGGACACCGTTCTTCTTGAGCTTGGCTTTGTAGATGGCGGAGTCATATCTGTTACGAGCAAAGCGGTCAAGGGTGTACATGATAACCGCTTCAAATTGTCCCTTCTCGCTGTCCTTGATAAGCCGCTGGAAGCTGGGACGGTTGTCGGTCTTACCCGAAATCGCTCTGTCGCAGTATTCATTTATGATCGTGAACCCATTCTTCAAGGCGAAGTCGTGACACTCACGGAGCTGACCTTCGATGGATTCTTCTCTCTGACTGTGGCTCGAATATCGAGCGTAAATTACCGCTTTCGTAATCTCACCTCCAATAGCTTCTTACGTCTCAGCAGTTCTATGGGAATGATCTTAGACTGCCGCAGTATTGTCTTTATCCCCCTCTAACTCCTCTCGGTTTTCAAAGTCATAGACCATGCTCATGAACTCATGCTTCGCTCTCCGGGACAGGGAACGGTAGACTCTGAGAATGTCCTGTTCGTCCTCGTCCTTCGGCTGTACCTCCGGGGAGAGGTCTTCTGCGTCAGCAAAGAAATCCATTACAGAGCAGTTCAGCTTTTCAGCGAACAGCACCATTTCGGTTTCCTTCGGAAGCGAACCGTTGTTGATGGCAGTCACCTTCGATGTAGACATACCCAAACTCTTGATAAAGGCGGTGAGTGTGACTCCTCTTGCTTTGCAAATGCGGTTGATATTCTCTGCGAATGTCATGGTAATTCCTCCTCGCAAAAATAAAATTCGTAATTTTAGAATTTCCCTATTGACAATTCGCAAAATAAGAATTATAATAAGAACAAGAAATTCGGAAATCACGAATTGGCAATAAGAAACCGACCTCTCAGAATTGGCAGTTCCGAGAAGTTGAAGTTGTTGTATAGTCCTATAACAATAATAACAATAATTCGCCTTTTTGTCAATAGTGATTCCGATTTTCAGAACTGCGAAAGGAGGAAAATTCTATGAGTCAGATTCAAGAGCGAATGAAGAAGCTCGGTATCAAACAGGTGGATATGATCTTGGAGCTGAGAGAGCGAGGTATCACAGTCCAGCCGCCCGAAATGTCGAGTATCATTCGTGGAGTCTACACCTACCCCAAAGCGAAGGTAGTCCTCGATGAATGTGACAAGATTCTCACCGAACGTGAACGTAAGCGTGAGTCTCAGTGATTCACAGATTAACGACCTCGCACGACCATTGATGGGGATTTTGGAAGCGTTCTACCAAGACCCGAAGAATGAGGAGGACTTTCAAAAATGGCTACTGAGTGTAGAAGAACAAAAAGCAAAAGAATCAATAGAAACAAGCTCATGAAGGTGTATGCCTATGGCATTCTCCTGTTGCTGGTAGTAATCGGCGGTGTCATGGGGCTTTTGATTGGTAGAGCAACCGCCCCGGTCAACACTGAGATCGTAACCGAGACAGTGACAGTGGAAGTACCTGTCTACGAAGCAGACAAGCTCCCGGAACTTGGGGAAGTGTTCTACTATGACATACCTCTCTCCGACAGCCTACAGCGATACATCTACGAGGTATGCGCCGATGAAGGTGTCCCGGTGACACTGGTGCTGGCAATGATCGAGCATGAAAGCCGATTCAATCCCGAAGTGGTTTCCTCCACTGACGATTACGGTCTCATGCAGATCAACGAAGTAAACCATGAGTGGCTTGAGGAAGATTTTCGCTGTGCCGATATGCTGAATCCTTATCAGAACGTGTTCTGTGGGATAAAGATTATCGCCAAGTACATTGAAAAGTACGAGGACGATTACGGCAAGGCTCTGATGGCTTACAACATGGGTGACTATGGAGCGAGAAAAGCATGGCAGAACGGTGTGACAAGCACTAACTACTCCACCAGCATTCTTGAGCTTATGCAAAAGTATGAGGAGGTGTCGCACAGTGCCAACAGTAATGCAACTGAGTAACGGTAAGGTCGAGACACTTCTGACAGAACGAGACTTCGCTTACCTCATTGAACAGCACATGGGGTATGAAGCGGCTGATTACTTCCGCAGTCTCATGGAAGAACTTGAACACTACCGGGAGGAGGACGCAGACTATGACAAATAAGAAAATTGGCAACGATTTTGAGTCTGACTTCTGCGAAATCCTTTTCAACGAAGGGTTTTGGGTACATAACATGGCTCAAAACGCAAGCGGTCAACCAGCAGATGTGATCGCCGCCCGGAACGGCAAAACGTACCTTATCGACTGCAAGGTATGTTCCGTCCGAGGGTTCGCACTCTCTCGAATGGAGGAAAACCAAGACCTCTCGATGGAGCTGTGGAAAGCCTGTGGCAATGGCGAAGGTTGGTTCGCTGTACTTATCGGAGAGCAGATCGCTATGATTCCGCACTTCACCGTAAAGGCTCTGAGAAATCAGCAGTCCTACATGAATGAGCTGGAAATCAGAGAATACGGCACTCCGCTTGAGAAGTGGTTAAAGAAGAAATGAAAGTAACCGTCTCAAACACACTGGCAGTCGAAAACCCTACCGCAGAAGTAATGATGTGGTGCAAGAAGAATCTCACGATTGCGAACCCGGAATATGCCAAGAAAGCTCGTATGAATTTTTGGCTCGGTGACACCCCGGCGAAGCTCAGTCTCTATGAGCAAGATGGGGACACGCTGATTCTTCCGTTTGGTACGCTCCGCACACTGCCGGACTGTATCACCAACGAAGCATACTTTGTCAGCTCGTTTGCTGACGCTGTGGACGTGTTTTACGGTGAGAGCGATATTCCGCTCTATGACTACCAAAAAACCGCTGTGGAAGCCGTGTGCAAGGCACAGTACGGTATTCTGCAAAGCCCAGCCGGAAGCGGTAAAACGCAGATGGGTATTGCACTGGTGAAGAAATACGGCAAACGTGCATTATGGCTTACGCACACTCTCGACCTTCTCCGACAGAGTAAAGCTCGTGCAGAAATGTACATGGACGCAAAGCTCATGGGGACGATCACCGAGGGCAAGGTCAATATCGGCAAGGGTATCACCTTCGCCACGATTCAGACCATGTGCAAGCTCGACCTGTCTCGGTACAAGGATTTTTGGGACGTGATTATCGTGGACGAATGTCACCGATGTTCCGGCACTCCTACTGCTATGACGCAGTTCTATAAGGTGCTGAACAGCTTGGCGGCACGACACAAAATCGGTCTCTCCGCAACGGTACACAGGTCAGACGGAATGATCGAAGCTACCTACGCTCTCCTCGGTCATGTGGTTTACACAGTACCCGATGAAGCTGTCGGAGACAAGATCATGAAGGTAGGTATTCTCCCGGTTGGAACTGGTGTAGAGATTGACCGAAAGTGTCTCAACACGGACGGTACGCTCAATTATGCCAAGCTCATTACCTACCTCACAGAAAACCTCTACCGGGAGGAAGTCATTGTCAACACCATAAAGCTCAACGAGGGTAAGAGCTGTCTGATTCTTTCTGACAGGCTCGGTCACTTGGAACACCTCATGAACTGGCTACCAGCTCACATGAAGAAGGACGCTGTAATGGTAAGCGGCAAAATGACTACCAAAAAAGGCAAGGCGGAACGAGAACAGGCTATCGAGGATATGCGAACCGGGAAGAAAAAGTACCTGTTTGCAACCTACGCACTGGCAAAGGAAGGTCTCGACATTCCATGCTTGGAGCGTTTGTTTCTCACAACCCCTCAGAAGGATTACGCAGTGGTTACGCAGAGTATCGGCAGAATCGCTCGTGTCTGCGAGAGTAAGGCAGAACCTATCGCCTATGACTTCGTAGACAATATCGCCTATCTCGTGAAGTCCTACAAGAAACGATGTACGACCTATCGTAAGAACGGTTGTTACTTCGTGGAATAGGAGGTTAAAGAAATTGAGCAAAGTTCAATACAAGGATATAAAATTCCAAGCCAAAAGCCTTGAGCTAATCGAGCGAGTGAACTCGATTATTGCAGAATATGACGCACAAGGCTATGAGCTTACTTTGCGACAGGTCTACTATCAGTTAGTTGCACGAGGGTTCATTCCGAACAACGAGCGCAGTTACAAGAACCTCGGCGAGCTGATTAACAACGGTAGATTGGCTGGTCTCATTGACTGGTACGCTATTGTAGACCGCACTCGCAATTTGAGACGTAACAGTCATTGGGACAATCCGGCGGAGGTTATCGACTCGGCAAGATACTCCTATATGCTCGACAGGTGGAAATATCAACCTAACTACGTTGAAGTTTGGGTTGAGAAGGACGCTCTGATCGGCATTGTGAGTCAGATTTGCCGAAAGCTCGATGTTCCTCATTTCTCATGCAGAGGGTACACCTCGCAATCTGAAATGTGGGCGGCGGCACAACGCTTTATCCGACAGGACTATCGTGAAAGCCGAACGATTATTCATTTGGGAGATCATGACCCAAGCGGCATTGACATGAGTCGTGATATTCAAGACCGATTGGATATGTTCGGTGCAGATGTGAGCGTGAAGCGTGTTGCTCTCACGATGGAGCAGATTGAGTTGTACAATCCTCCTCCTAACCCCACAAAGCTGACAGACGCACGAGCAAGCGGTTATATCTATGAGTTCGGTCATGAATGTTGGGAGCTTGACGCTCTCGAACCTAAGATCATCACCTCTCTGATTGAGAATGAGGTCACTGCTCTCGCAGACCCGAACTTGTTCGAGGAAATTGAAAGCCGGGAACAGAGAGATAAAGACAACATTCAAAAGATTTGTGAGCGGTATGACGAGGTGGTTGACTTCCTCAATGGAGAGGAGGAGTAACCTATGCGACTAATTGTCTACGATTGCGAGGTGTTTGCCTATGACTACCTTGTGACACTCAAGGATAAGGAGACAGGTCATAAAACTCGTATTTGGAATGACAATGAAGCGGTGAAAGCCTGTATCAACGAGGAGGAAATCTATGTAGGGTTCAACTCGAAGCATTACGACCAGTTTATCATCAAAGCAATTTGCTGTGGGTTCACTCCTCAAGAGGTGAAACAGGTCAACGATTTTATTATCGGTGGCGGTCAAGGCTGGGAATGCCCTATGCTTCGAGATCAATACTTCCGCTTCAACAACGTGGATATTAAAGACGATATGCAGATGGGCTTGTCCCTCAAGGCTATCGAGGGTCATTTGCGAATGTCCGTACAAGAGTCTACCGTACCATTCGACATTGACCGTCCTCTTACTGAGGAGGAACGCAGAGAGGTTGAATTTTACTGCGACCATGACGTTGATACAACGGATAACCTCATAGAGCTTCGTAAGGATTATCTGAAATCCAAAATCAATATCGGTAGGCTCGTAGGCATTGACGATGTTAAAGCAATGGGTATGACAAATGCCAAGTTGACTGCGGCTCTGCTTCAAGCTACGAAGAAACCTCATGATGATGAACGGCAGTATCAGTACCCTCCGAACCTCAAGCGAGAACTGATTCCGCCGGAGGTGTTCGAGTTCTTTGACCGAATGAAAGACCCGGAATTGAGCGATAAGGAGATATTCTCCTCCAAAATCGAGATCAAGATTGGTGACTGCCCGGTGACAATCGGTTACGGCGGCATTCACGGTGCTATCCCGAACTACTTGTGGAAGGAGGGTGACTCATGCGAAAGCGAAAACGAATAATCCGAAACTTTGACGTAGCGAGTTATTACCCTCACCTCATGACGATTTGTGGGTACACCTCTCGAAACATTCCGTCCCCGGAGGTCTTTGAAAACGTACTCGAACAGCGTATGAAAGCCAAAGCCGCCGGAGATAAGGCTACAGCAAATGCACTCAAGCTCGTTGTGAACACGACCTACGGCGCAATGCTGAACCAGTACAACGACCTCTTTGACCCTCTGATGGGACGTTCCGTATGTATCACAGGTCAGCTTTTCCTCTTGGAAATGGCTCAGAACCTTTATCAGAACGTGGAGGATTTGGTAATCGTCCAGCTCAACACCGATGGTGTCATGATCGAGTTCTACGAAGACCAGTACGAGGAAGTGCTGGCAATCGTGAACGAGTGGCAGTCCCGAACAGGCTTTGAGCTTGAGGAAGACTCCGTTGCTCTGATCGCACAGAAGGACGTAAACAACTACGTTGAGGTTCAGCCGAATGGTTCTGTGAAGACCAAAGGCGGCTACTTAGTTCGTGGTATCGCCCCGGCTGGTGCATTCAACGTGAACAACAATGCTTGCATTGTAGCAACCGCCCTCAAGGAGTATTTCGTCAACGGAACTCCTGTGGAGGAAACCATAAATGGGTGTAACGATATTTTCCAGTTTCAGATCATTGCGAAAGCTGGTGCGAAGTATCGTGAAGCCTATCACCTTGTCGATGGTGAGCAAGTCCCGGTACAGAAGGTGAACCGTGTCTATGCCACAAAGGACGAGCGTTACGGAAAGCTGTTCAAGGTCAAGGCGGAAAATGACGCTACTGCCAAGATCGAAATGCTCCCGGAACACTGCATTATCGACAACGATAACCAACTCAGCATTGACGATGTGGATAAGACCTTCTACATCGAAATGGCAAAGAAACGAATCAATGATTTTTTGGGTATCAAGCCCGAAAAGAAACCAAGAGGAGGACGAAAAAAGATGGCTACTACAGCTAAAGAAACCAAAACCGCAAACCTCAATGTATATCAGAAGTTGCTCGCCGCAAGAGCGAAGTTCCTTGAGTCTGATGTACAGAAGACAGGTAAGAATATGCACCTGTCATTCAAATACTTCGAGTTGGACGATATTGTCCCTACCGCAACTCGCATTTTCAGTGAGGTCGGTCTGATTCCCATTGTGAACTTCACTTCCGATGTGGCTACCATGACCGTAGTCAACACTGATAACCCCGAAGAAGTCATTCCTTTTGTAGCTCCGTTCAATCAGATCGCTCCTATCGTGAGCAATGCTGGTAAACAGGCTACCAACGAAATGCAAGCCCTCGGTTCTTCCATCACATATATGCGCCGCTACCTGTACATGATCGCACTGGATATTTGCGAGAGTGACAGTTTTGACGCAAATGTCGGAAAGCCTGTGACTGCTCCTCAGTCCGCTCCTACTCCTCCGGCTACTCCCGAACAGAGACAGGAAGTGAAACAGGAGTTGACTGCTCCCGAAGATAACGCAACCGCTTTGCAGATCAAGGGTCTGAAAAACGTGTTGAAGAAGCTCAAGGACGCTGACCCTTCTAAGGAAGAAATGATCGCTCAGATTGCGGTTCAGACACAGGGCTTTACCGTTATCAGCAAGTCCGACTGTGAGACTCTTATCACTCGTATCACCGCTATGCTGGAAGGAGGAAATGAGTAATGGCAGACATTAAATGGCTTGAGGGTAATCGCTTGCAGATTGACCCTCCCAAGCGTACCAAGAAGATCACTGGTACTCGCTTCGCTACTATCCTCGGTCTGAATCCGTGGTCTACCGCATTTGAAATGTGGTGTGCAATCACAAAGACTTTCGAGCTTCCCTTCGAGGACACGATCTACACGGTTGCTGGTAAGACCATTGAACCTAAACAGGCGGAGTACATGAAGAAGTCCTACGGCATGGACTTGATTACTCCTACTGACCGCTACGGAGCTGACTACTTCAACAAGACGTGGGGTGACTTCTTCCCCGACAGTAAGCACCTCGGCGGTATGTGGGACTTCCTCGGTGTGGACGAGAACGGTGTCGTTGACACGGTGCTGGAAATGAAGACCACCAAGCGTATCGAGGACTGGCAGAATGACGCTCCCGAATACTACGCTCTACAGGCGGCTCTCTACGCTTATCTGCTCGGTGTGGATAACGTAGTCATGGTAGCTTCCTTCCTTGAGGAGAAAGACTACGCTGACCCTTCCAAGTATGTACCTAATGTCAAGAACACTATCACGGTGGAGTTCAAGGTATCTGAGCGTTACCCCGACTTCGCTGAGAAGGTGGCACTGGTCGAACAGTGGTGGGCGGATTACGTTGACACTGGTATCTCTCCTGTGTTTGACGAGAAGAAGGACGCTGAGATTTTGAAAGCTCTCCGCACTCACAATCTCACCCCGGACACCGACATTGACGCTCTGATCGCAGAAGCCGAAGGTCTCAAGACCGAAGTCGATAAGGCTACTGCCGCAATCGCTGATAAGGAAAAGCGTCTCAAGGAGATCAACGACATTATCAAGGAACACGCTATGAAGCAGTTCCGTCCCGGCGATAAGAAGGTTGAGGTCAAGGGTGCTACCTACACATGGGCTATCTCTCGTTCCGAAACCACTACCATCGACAAGAAAGCACTGGAAGCTGACGGTCTGCTCGACAAGTATCAGAAGAAGACTGAACAGTTCCGTATGACTGTGAAATAAGGAGGAAAACGACAATGGCAAGAATCCCTATGACGAGCGGTTTCGCTCTTATTCCCGAAGGAACTTATGTGTTCCGTATCTATGACGCAAAGTATGACGAGGAGTTCGGTAAGATCGAGGTCAAGCTGGTGAATGCCGCTGGTATGACCCACACTGAACGCTTCTCCATCAAGGACAAGAACGATGAAATGAACGAAAAAGCTCTGAATGCGTTCTCCTACTTTGCGAAGACCGCAATGGGCGATTTCTCCCTTGAGGACATTGACCCCGAAGAACTGATCGACCACTTCATTTGTGCAGAAGTCGTTCATACCAAGCTCCCTTCCAACAAAGACCCTAACAAGATGGTTACTTTCGCCAACCTCGGTGACAAGTCTCCGGCTGAGTATTTCGATACTGAACCTGTTGCTCGTGCGCTGAGTCTCAGCAGAGAAAACGGCGGTGCTAAGAACACTGCCGCCGCTCCTAAGACTACCGCCCCTGTTCAGCAGACCGCTCCGGCGGCACAGCCTAAGAAGGGTCTCGACCTTGACGCACTGTTGGGATAAAGGTGTGGGGAGCATAGCTCCCCCTCCTCTAAGGAGGGAACGATTATGGAAATCAAAGACAGCGGAAACCGCAGAGAGTTTTCCTACGGGGCAGTCAGAGACATAAACGAAGGTAAAGGTCGATGTGACCTCCTTCCTCTTGGTGTGATCGGAGAAATCTGTGACAACACAGTTTTCTCCAACATCAATGAGTATATCCGAACTGGCGATAAAATGCTCCTCGTGGAAGCAATCAAGGAGTTTTCCAATATCCGTTACGGAGACTTGAATACCGCAATGCTCGAAGTCTCCAAGCATTATGAGGACGGTTGCAATAAGTACGGTGAACGTAATTGGGAGAAGGGCATTCCTCTCCACTGCTACATCGACAGCGGTGTGCGCCACTATTTCAAATGGCTCAGAGGTGATACCGATGAACCCCACGATAGAGCGTTCCTGTGGAATTTGCTCGGCGCACTGTGGACGCACAATTACAAGCCGGAGTTCTGCGACCTTCCATTTAAGAAGGAGGACACAGTATGACCGAGAAAGACAGACTCGACCTATTCATGAAGACACCACTCGCAGACTTCATTTCCGAGGACTTCAAGACCTATCTGCTCGCAGAAGGATTCTTCCGCTCCCCGGCAAGCACCAAGTATCACGGAGCGTATGAAGGTGGTCTGTTCGACCATTCCTTTGCGGTGATGAATTTCCTTGTGGAGTTGTCCGCAAAGAACGGTCTGCGCTGGAAACGTGCTGAGAGTCCCTTCATCGTGGGTATGTTTCATGACCTCTGTAAGATCGACAACTACCGTCACCCGGTAATTGCTGAATCGCTGGACGGTCAGAAAATCTACGATGAATCCAAGTGGGAATACAACCCCAACACGACCTTCAAGGGTCACGGAGACAAGTCTATTATCCTTCTCTCTCAGTTCATGACTCTGACTGAGGAAGAAATCATGTGCATTCGCTACCACATGGGTGCTTTCGTTGAGAAGGAAGAATGGAGAGATTACACAGGTGCGGTACATAGATACGCAAATGTCCTGTGGACGCACCAAGCAGATATGCTCGCTTCTCATGTCGTAGGTATCTGACATGAACAGAGCTGAAAGACGGAGAAGACAGAAACAGGGACTTCCCATTGTCAAAGAACCTGTGCTGAATATCAAGGCGAGCGATATTCAGCAGATCAAAAAGGACGCTACCAACACTGCCGCCGACACAGCTTTCTTCCTCATGCTGGCTATCCCGGTCATGGTGATTCATGACAAATATCCGCAGATTATGAGGAGAGTCGTGGACGGTAAGTCGAGGGAGGAACGCTTCGCTGACCTCTGTCTCGACCTGTACGACAGTTTCAACAAAGGGTATGTGACCCTTGACGATTTGGCTCAGTGCCTTTGGGAAGAAGCTGGTATCAAACTCGAAAAGAAATAAGGAGGTACAATCCATGAACTATAAGCTCAAGAACGTGAACGGTAAGGTCACTTTTCTGCTCCGCACTGGCAAGGATTTGGTGAAAAATCAGATGGCTATTGCTTCGGCACAGCACATCATCGACCACGGCAAGATCAAGAAGTCCGATGTGAAGGGCTATCCTATCAACGTGGACGATAAGTGGTATTTCGAGGGTGAGGTCTACAAGAAGACCGCTCCTCAGAAGACGGAGGGAGAAGCCTAATGAGAACTTTCTATTCCGAATATGTACAGCACTGCATGAGATTCTATGCGAGACACCCTCGCCCTAAGTTCCGTAGTGACGCAGACAAGCAGAACTGGAACGCTTGTGACAGTGCTATGAAGGGTTTCACCGATAAGGAACAGGACATTCTCATGACTGTCTACCGTGAAGGTGACACCATTCCCGACAACGTGTATAAGGTGTCTGTTGATCGCAACATCAAACAGGACACCATTTGGAAGCTCATTAACGAGCTGGAACGCAAGGTTGCAAAGAGGAGGAACTTGATTTGACACACTACGAGAACATACCCGGCGAGCTGAAAGAACTGAATCAATGGGTCTGTACTCGTAGTGACAGCAAAGTTCCGATGAAAGCATTCGAGAATGAAGCCGCTTCCTCCACCAACCCTCAGACGTGGGCTACCTTCGACATGGCGAATGACGCTGTGTCGAAGGGGTTCTATGACTACTGCGGCTTTGTCTTTGCTGACAACGGTTTTGTCGGCATTGACATTGACACCGGGTATGACGAGGAAGGTTTCATGACACCGCTTGCCGCAGACATTATCGGCAAGTGTGCGAGCTACACGGAGAAATCCAAAAGCGGCAGAGGTTTTCACATTCTCCTCAGAGGTACGCTTCCCTTCAAGGGCAAGAACAACCTCGCCGGAGTTGAGATATACAAGTCCGCCCGGTACTTCATCATGACAGGCGATACGCTCCTCTATCGTAATATCGAGGAGAACCAAGAAGCGATTGATTATGTGGTGGAAAAATACTTCCCGGAGGCACGGCAAGAGAAAGAGACCTCCGAGTACGGTGGTCGAATCTACTCCCCGATATGGGAACTGCCGGAGAACAATCGTATCAAGCTCCGCCCTGTCTACCCTCGAATCCCGGACGGAAGCCGTAATATCTGTCTGACCTCTCTCGCTGGTATGCTTCACAATCAAGGGTACAGCAAACAGCAGATATACGATGAACTTATTTACTGTAACACGGTTGCCTGTGAACCTCCGCTCGACAGGAACGAGCTGAGAACGATCTGCAACAGTGTTACCCGGTACAAACGATGATTGAACTCACACCACTACAAAATCTAAGCAACGCAATTATCTTGCAAGCGGTCAAGGACTACCGTACCGCCCTCAGTGGTAGTGGCATAGGCAAGAGACCGCCGGGAAGCGTCATTGTCGAGGTCGAGCGGTTCTTCCGCTCTGAGTGGTTCGACATACTGACAAATGTTGACGGTGAAGTTCTGATCGAGAAAATCCGCAAGGAATTTGCAAGATAAAAACTAACACAAAAAAGATAAAAAGTTGCAGAAAAAGTATTGACAGCTAATCCGATTTGTGTTATATTATAATCACAACAGGACAAGAAACAATCTTGTTCAGATTATTAAGGAGGACAGACCTATGATGGTTAAGAGAAGTGAAATGGTGGAAACCACCAACTACAACGTAGAGGACATTATCTCCTTCGAGCTGGCTGACGGTGAGAAGGTAGAAGCAATGGCTATGAAACAGGAAGCAGACGGTATGATCTTCATGCTGGTGGACTGCTTGAAGGACGAGGAGTGTATGAACGAGGAAGACTCCAACCGTGGCGGCTGGGACGCAAGCGATTTGCGTGTGAAGCTGAATGGTGAAATCCTCGAACGCTTCCCGGCTGAAATCCGTGAGCAGATGGTCGCATTCGCCAACGGCGATATGCTGAGACTGCCTACCGAGAAGGAAATCTTCGGTGTCAATGAGTACGGCGAGACTGAGGACGAATCCGTTGAGCAGTTCGCTCCTATGAAGCTCCGCAGAAACCGTATCGCATTCCAAGGTCACAACGGTAATTGGGAATGGTACTGGCTGGCAAACAAGCATAAGCGTTCCGCTTCCTATTTCGCCTCTGTCAACCGCTGCGGTTATGCGGACTACAACAACGCTTCCTACGCTATCGGTGTCCGCCCCGCTTTCAAAATCAAGAATCTGTAATCTGCGCCCCCTTGTGGGGCGCACTCAACCCACACGAAGGAGGATATAATCGTGGCTTACTATATGAATAACAACAGAGACATTGAGTGCTACAGAGGTGACATTTTCTATATCGCCAACAGCGGTCATGTGGTCGGCTCTGAGCAGAGATCGGGAAGACCCGGTATCATCGTCTCGAATGATTTGGCGAACAAGCACTCACCCAACGTGTCAGTCGTATATCTGACTTCACAGGAGAAGAAACCTCTGCCGACTCACGTTGATGTGATCTGCAAAGTCCCTTCTACTGCTCTGTGCGAGAACATTCAGACCGTATCGAAGGAACGTCTCGGTGACTTCGTGAAGTCCTGTACTACCTCCGAAATGGAAAGAGTCGATAAGGCTATCTGTCATGCCCTCGGTCTCACCGTTCCGGCGGAAGCACCTTCCATCACCGAGGAAGATTTGAAAGCTCTCAAGGAAGCACCTGTTCAGCTCATGCCTGTCGAACCTACGGCGGCTGAGATCGAGCGTAACCTGTACAAGAATCTGTACGAGCAGTTGCTTGACCGTCTGACAGGAAAATCCGCATGAGAGGTTCGATAAAATGCAGTTGTGTCGGAAGCGGTGTCTCTGCCGCTTCTGTCCGAACAATCAGACGTGCAAGATCGCACTCCGGCGATATTGTAAAGCAGTCTGTTATTGCAGTATCAATAGAAAACTCAAGGAGAACGAGAATGAACACAGACGTAATGTTCAGTAGCAAAACGGACGATTGGGCTACTCCACAGGACTTCTTCGATGAACTGAACCGGGAGTTCGGTTTCACACTTGACCCCTGTGCAGATCATGTCAATCACAAGTGCGCTACTTACTACACAAAAGAACAAGACGGTCTCGTTCGTGATTGGGGGGGGAACGAGTATTTTGTAATCCTCCCTATGGTAAAGAGATTGGCAAGTGGGTTCAAAAATCTCTTGAGGAGAGTCGCAAGCCCAATACCCTTGTCGTAATGCTCATTCCGGCGAGAACCGATACAAGATACTTCCATGACTTTATTTATGGAAAAGCGGAAATCAGATTCATTCGAGGTCGATTAAAGTTCGGCAACTCGAAGACCGCCGCTCCCTTCCCATCTATGGTAGTAATATTTGAAAACAAGGAGGAAAAATCCCATGAAGGTAACACTCATACAGGCAACCCCTAACCCCATTGAAACTATCGCTCAGATCGCAAGTATCTGTTACGACAGTGACCCCAAGAATCCTCTCGGACTGGTGAAGCACCTGTACCGCAACGGACACCACAGTGTCTTCGAGCATATCTACTTCACGTTCAAGATCGAGGGTATCTCTCGTGCTTGCTCTCACCAGCTTGTGAGACACCGCCACTGTAGCTTCACTCAGCGCAGTCAGCGTTATTGCTCCGAGGACGGTTTCGGTGTTGTCGAACCCGGTACGATTTACAAGGTCGATGAAAAGGGCGGCTTTGGTAATCTGATCGAGGAAATCAGCAGACACTATGAGGAGCTACAGGCAATCGGTATTCCCAACGAGGATGCACGATACGTTCTACCGAATGCGTGTGAAACCTCTCTCT
>ULWF01049491.1_pt1 | contig 40786 bp, 41 predicted proteins | sample 1960081 | NCBI WGS metagenome assembly ULWF01 (sample SAMEA4835805, study PRJEB28245) | human gut metagenome | biome: gut microbiome; material: fecal sample | place: Denmark | collected 2008
TATACGAAGATATATGGTGCAAATAGCGGAACGATTGAAGCGGCAGCCAAGAGCCATGGAAAAAGCAGTTCCGGGAACGGGCATTGGATTTATCCGGGTACTGTGCTTTCGATTCCTGCATAAAGGCGGTGGAAGGAATGAAATTACTGACAGGAGGAAAGGATATCAGCCAGCTAATTGAAAAGATCACTTGGTCTGGTGATACTTCCCAGGTGTCCAGAAAAATCAATTTCACTATCGCACAGAACAAAAAAGATACTCTATTCCCGAATGTGTCCATTGACATTGGGGATGAAATTATCATGCAGGATAATGAAGGAAATAATATTTTCGGCGGGATTATATTTGATGCGGATAAAAAAGGCAGCTCTAAAACGGTAAGTTATCTGGCATATGATCTTTTGTTTTACGTGAACCAGTCTGATGTGAATATGGTCTTTTCTGGGACACCAGAAAGTATTGTCACACAGATCTGCCAGAAACTGGATATTCCCTGCGGAGAACTGGCTCCGACCAATGGAGTTGTAGTGAAATCACCGTGTTTTGGAAAAAAGGCATATAAGGCAATCATGATGGCCTATACAGTAGCAGCCAGAAAGAATGGTACAAAATACATTCCTCTGATTAAAAATATCAATCAGCTTTGTGTGATTGAAAAGGGGACGTTGTGTGGAGCTGTGATGACCGGAGATTACAACCTAATTGATACAGAGTATAAAAGCACTCTGCAGAACCTGGTAAACCGTGTAATTATCACCAACAGTAAAGGAAATCAGATCAAGGTGATAGAGGATGCAGAGTCCATTCAAAAATATGGCCTGGTTCAGAAAGTTATGAAACAGAGCGATAAAGAAGATATTTCAGCAGAAGCACAAAAAGCACTGGTTTCTGTAGAAAATTCTGGATCTGTATCTGGAGTACCGAATGATTTCAGGGCGGTCTCTGGCTATTCCATTATTGTCCAGGATGAAGTTTCTGGACTGTATGGACAGTTTTACATAGAAAGCGATACTCATACCTTTACCAATGGAAAAGCGCAAATGGATCTTACCCTGGCTTTTGAAAATCTGATGGATGAGGAGGAAATCGAGAAGGACACAAACAATAAGAAAAGTAAGTAGGAGGGACTGACATGACAGATCATAACATCGTGCGAATGGTTCACGCAATTGAAGAACGTATATCCGGTGGCGGAGCTGCGGATATAAACTCCGGTGGCGGGGTTCAGGCAAGCGTAGATGGAACATTCCTGGCTGATGTGATCAGTGTGAAGCCTTTGTCTATTCAACTGCAGGGGCAGACAGTATCTGCTGGCATTTACATCAATCCGGCCTTGACGGTAGCGGCATCGGATGGCGGTGATGAGATTTTAAAGCCCTTTGAAACACCGTTTGAACCGGCTGCAGCATATGAATTTTTGAAAGAATTCCATGAAAAATATGTAATCAAGAAAGGTGATACGGTGGTGGTTGTCATGACAGGAAGCGGCTTTTATATAGCTGGAAGGGCGGTGGCAGGATGAGCATTTTTCCATTTATTGATGCGTCTGGGGTTACAGATACGAAAAAAGTAACTGATTTACCATTACTGAAAGAATATGCGTATGATTATGCGAGAAATGAACTGCTTCTGGATGAAAATGGCTGCACTTATCTGGTGGAAGGAAATGCTGCACTCCGGATCTGGATATTTAAGGCACTTACAACAGCCCGGTTCCGACACGTAGCTTATTCTCCGGCCTTCGGAGAAGAATATGAGGATCAGCTCATTGGACACTCCATGAACGGAGAAATAGTAAAGTCAGAAATGAAGCGTTATATTACCGAAGCGTTAATGGTAAATCCATATATCAAGAAACTGGAAAATTTTAATTTTGAGACCAGTAGCTGGGGGATGAAAGTAACATTTGACTGTACCAGCATTTATGGGAAAGAAACGGTACCGATCCGAATGGAAGGGGTGAATGTATAAATGGATTTTACGGCAGATGGAATTCTGGCCAGGATGAAAGGAAGCCTCAAAAATGAAGATTCCAGGATAGAGGGAAGCTTTACAATGGATAACCTGCAGGCGGTATCTGAAGAACTGGCCCGATTTAATGCGATGCTCATTGCTCCCCTGCAGGATGAACTGGCTGCTCAAGGAAGTGACATGGGAACCAGTGGAAATGAAAAACATTATGTGAAATGGGCCAAGGAAGCAACCAATGCCCAGGGCAAAAGGGTGGCGGGAAATGCAAAAGTTTCCAGTCCAAGAGACGGAACAGGAAACGTATATATCGCCATTGTTTCCACAACGGCCCAGGCACCTACGGAAGAAGAAATCCGGATTGTGCAGGAGTATATCAATACGAAGCGGCCTGTGGGGGCTAACCCGGTGGTATCTGCAGCGGAGAGTATTGATGTAACCATTGTATGCGAGATTCACAAAACAGCCGGATACACGGAGGAAACGGTTAAAAGCCAGATTCAGACAGATGTTCAGGCACATTTTCTGGAAATTGCTTTTCAGAGCGGAGTGATCTCCCTGAACTTCTTTAAAGTCAGCAATATCATCAGCGCGGTGAGTGGTGTCTCCGAGGTGGTGGACTTAACAATAAATGGAAAAAAGGATTCTATCACGGCAGATTATAACAAATTCTTTTCTCTGAAGGGAGTGATTATCAGTGTCACTGAATAGTGAACAGATGCTTCCGGCCAGAGTGCGAAAGATGAGGCAAATGGAAGACCTTCTGAATGTGGAAGATATAATCCTGGCTGAGATAGAAAGAATTATTGATGAAATGTATGGGGCGGCGGCGCTACTCCATGAGGAGCTGGTCAATGAGGCTTGGTTGAAGGAAAAACTGGATGCCCGAACAGGAGCTGATACAACAGTAGAGGCAGATGCGGACAAGCTCCTGGCAACGATAACGCTGGATGTAAGCAAAATTGTGGGTGTTGATATGAAAGACATCCGGGTATTTTTGGACAAATGGCTGCCAGCACATTTAAGATATCGTGTGATTTTACTGATAGAGAGTGGCTATATTAGCCCGGAAAAATATACCGTGACAGGAATGGCACTGGGTTATGAAGCGCAGTTTTGGCCGGTTCGGACATTGAATGGAGCCTGGTTGCTGGACGGTACATACAATCTTGATGCAGTCCGTAAGGCAGATGAATACGGCTTAACCTATGAAATTGGAGAAATAGAACTTCATGAGGATTTCACGGAGGCAGCCAGATTTATGACAGCAATCTGCCAAGATGAGAACACTGTCGGCATGGTATCCATGGGCTTTGAATCCCAGTTCTGGCAAGTTCCAACACTAAACGGTGCGTGGAAATTAGATGGTTCTGTTCTTCTTGAAATTCTGAGACACCCACATGAGTACGGACAACACTTTGATTTTGGAAAGATAGAAAACAAAGAGGAAAATGACTATCGTGTTCGACTGGATAAGGATTTATGGTTTCTGGATGGCAGCCAAAATTTGAACGGAAAGAGAATATTGGACGCTGAGAGGCGTGAGGAGGAATTGACATGACACAGAATCAGATCATCACAGTGACAGCAAGAAAAAATATGGTTAGAGCCAGGGCCGGAGAGATCCAGCTCCCGAAAATCGTGGGTTTTGTTTTCGGTGATGGCGGTGTGGATGAAAGCGGGAACATTATTCCTCTTTCGGAAACAGACAGCACCCTCGGAAATGAACTTCTCAGAAAGAAGTATGACGGCTATACAATGGTCAGCGATACAGAATGCAAGTATGAATGTACGCTGACCGAAGAGGAGCTGGCGGGCAAAGAGATCAGCGAGATCGGCTTGTATGATGCTAATGGTGATATCGTTAATATTAAGCGGTTTTCAGCTAAAGGCAAGGATGCGGATCTTGCGATGACCTTCTGGATTAAGGACACGTTTTAAGGGAGGAACACAATGGCTAACTTACCAATCAAGAACAATCCTACATTGAACCTCCAGATGGAGGCTCTTACAACATCAACTCCTGCACATGCAGACCGGTTTAACGAACGCTATCAGCAGTTACTTGAAAATGACAAGGCACTGCAGGTGGATGCCAAAATTTATGAGGATGACAAAAACGGAGCGAAGATCCGTCTGGGGATGGAAAATGGTCATCTTTATTATGTTCAGCTTCCTTCGGAAGAAGCTGATGGCACTGGAGAATAACGGATTCCGTTATATGATAACGGGATACGTTATAAAATAACAAAATAAGCAAAAATATGACGCATCGTGTTATATTATGCTGGAAATGAGGGAAAAAATGACGGAAAATAAGGTTTTTATTGCGGAGCAGGAAACCCTTTTGGAAGTGAAGGAGCAGACAGAGAAGCTGATCCGGAACCTGATCCCGACTGACGCACCGATCTATGGAATGGTTATTCACGAAGCATCAGATCTGAATCCAGCTACCCGTGTAGAATACTTGGGCGCTAACAAGGACTTTAAGCCTATGTCCATGAATATGGCTACTCATGCCATGGATTATGGCTCCTGGGCGGATTGGAGCTGGTTAAAAGCGAATGTGCCGGTTATGTGTGGGTGGGATGGAGAAATCAAATATTATCTGAATCCGGATGATTATACGAAGAAAGCAGACGGAACAGCTTCAGATGCATCAAATGCAAATTTTGCAGGAAATGCAATGGCGGTCATTAAGAAGATCTACAAAAAGGAATATAAGGTCGGTTCAGATCGTTATGTATACTTCTGCGAGCGGCAGGTTGATCCGGATTTCCAGCCGGTTGGTTTTAATGTCAAAGGAAAAGTTAGGGACTACATGCTCATTCCCATGTTCTATGGCTCTATTGATGGAAACGGAAGGATGAGAAGCATTGCAGGTCAGTGGAGCTGCCTGACTGCTTCAGGAAGCTCTTCTGATAATTCATCAGGAACCGCAATAGGCACTACAGAGCAGAACACAGCGATTTTGAAAACGAGTGCAAGCGGGTTATTCTTCGGCGGCCCGCTTACAAATACGTTAGCAGATATTTGTGTAATGCTTACGCGAAGCACAGATTCACAAAGTTCTTTTGGAAGCGGAATGTGCTCCAGCTATGTAGAGGATAAAGCCCAGCATTATGGAACTCAGATCAACAAGGTAGTTGGAGGCGGCCGGTTTTATGGATCAGATGATAATAAGTCTTTCAATAAGATTTTTCATAGCGCTGTTCTGGGCAGTTATATGCTTTGGCAGCGTGATCCGTATATGGTCGCGGTCAATGGAAGAATTAAGGTATCTACAGATTATACCTACAATCTGAGTGGAGACGGGTATCTGGATACAGGCTGCAACGTGACAGCAAACCATTACAATGCGACCATGCACGTAGTCAAAGGTTTTGGAGCGATTCCGTCAGAGGAAATTGAGGGAACTTCGGCAACTGGCTATTGTGATCATACTTGGGTAAACGCCACAATCACGGCGGTTTCGCTACGGTTCGGCCGTTGCTTTGACGGTCTTTCTGACGGCCTCTGGGCCCGCACACTGAACGGTGTGGCGGCTCACGCCTGGTGGCCCTACGGCGCGTCCTTACTTCTTCCAGCACCTGCAGCAGCGTGAGCTGCTGTTAGGGGGTATGGGGGTCTTCCCCCATAAAGAAAATAGGGGGTTCGGGGGATTTCCCCCGATGCCCTTGCAGGGAATAAACGAATTTTAGGGGTTACCGGAACACCCTTTCCGGCGGTTTCGCTACGGTTCGGCAATTGCAATGACGGTCTTAATGACGGCCTCTGGGCCCGCACACTGAACAATGTGGCTGCTAACGCCTGGTGGAACTACGGCGCGTCCTTTTTCTATCAATTTTAGAACGACAACCAAAATGTTCCCGGTAATCCTACACCGCAGACGATTGAAACATCGTTATATCCGCCCTTATGGGTTTTGGTGAGTGGAAATAGTTCCGGTCAGGAGCTGCAAGTAGCAGGAAATGTCCGAAAGCGGCGAGGAGATAGAAGATCATGCGTATATTGAAATACGATATTGAAAAGGTGACCGGGATTCCCTGGAAGAAAAAGAAAAGTTATAGATACCTGTATCGGCTGGCCTGCCGGGAAGATGTGATTAAAAAGGCTTTTAAACGTATGAGAAAAGGGAAAACCAAGAGAAAAGACTTTCAAATGGCGGAGGAAAATCTGGATGCCTGGGTTAAGAAAATCCAGGAAATTATCCTGAATACGAAACCGGATGGATGGCAGACTGATCCCCAAAAACGATTTAAGCCAGTAAAGCATAACCCGGTAATTATTAAAGAGTTTGGAAAGACGAGGGTTGTTTATGTACCGACTATGGTGGAACTCTGGATTCAGCATGTTATTGTAATGATCCTGGAGCCGATCATAGCGGGAAGCAGTTATCCGATGAGCTTCTCATCGTTTCCCGGAAGGGGTTCCCTGAAGGGGCAGCGAGCTATCAGACGTTGGATCGAAAGTGGAAAGGGAATCAGGAACTTTGCACAGGCAGATATCCGACATTTTTATAGCCATATTCAGTATAAAATTGTTCGGAAAAAATTAGAGCGTAGAGTTAAAGATAACTTTTTCCTACATCTGATTGATGTCTGCATGACATATTTTCCTAAAGAAATGCCTTTAGGTTTCTATCTTTCTCAATGGCTTGCGAATTTCATGCTCCAGGAACTGGATTATGACATTAAATGTAAGCTGAAAATAGCACATCATGTCCGGTATATGGATAATTATACGCTGGCTGATGATAACAAAAAGAAGCTGCACCAGGCACTGCTTTACATTCGGCAGGTGCTTGGAAAGATGAGACTACGCATGAAGAGTGACTGGCAGGTGTTCCGATTTGAATACACCAAGAAAAATGGGAAGAAAACGGGGCGCTGCGTGTCGGCCATGGGCTGGCTGTTTTACCGGTCAAAAGTGTTGATCCGGAAGCGCATATTACTTCATGTAGAGCGCATAGCCCGAAAATTGCATAAAAAGGAAGAAAACGGCCAGCGGTTTCCACTGGGGCTTTGCCGTGGTTTTGTATCGTTGCTGGGGTGGATCACACATTCAGAAACGTATGACTGGTATTTGATACATATTAAGGAATTGGTAAACGTCCGTAAAATCAAACGGATTATTTCAAAGATGACAAGGGAGGTAAATCGTCATGCAGGAATGGAAAAAAGAACTCTGCAGAGAGCAGCCTGAAACCCTTCAGGAGCTTGGAAAAGGTACTTACATTCAGAGACGCAATATCACTCCGTATGAAAGAAAAGACGGGAACGGAGAAGCTGATAAGGGTTATTCATGTGAGTACAGGATTCTTACAAAAGAAGAATATTTTGCAGCCCTGGAGCAGGAAAACAGCAATAAAAATATGCTGACTTCCATGGCCGCTCAGGCAGATATCTATGAGAAACTTATTGAGACAGAAAAAAATCAGTTAGTCATCATGCAGGCAATTGCAGATCTGTATGAAAAAGAGAATGGAGGCGTGTAATATGTTAGAACTTTATGTGACCTTAGTTAAAGCTGAAATCAGAACCCTTGACAGCGTACCGGCGGCCTTCCGGGAAAAGGTGAAAGCGGCTATTGAAGCGGAAAAACAGGAATGATAGGAAGGGAGAAGAAACATGACTCTGCTTCATATTATAGACACGCTTTGCGATGTGACAACCAAGCAGGCAGATCTCCTCCGGGAGCTGGTGACAGATCTGGAACATATGAACCAGGTTTCCGAAGAAGTAAAGAATTATTATCGGGAGAAGCTGGATTCTATTGATCAAGAAATGAACGTAGCTGAATACGGCTGCAGAGAACTTCCTTATATGGACGAAGCTCACAGAGAAATAATAAGGTAAAAGCAGGTGCATCGGATGTTTCCGATGTGCCTTTTTAATTGGAGGAAGATCATGCAAAGAGAAAAGTGGAAGACCATGGATGTGATCCTTGTAATCTTGGCGATATTTTTACTTGTTTTTGTGATTGCAATGATTGCTATTTACATAAAAACAGGGGGAATCCCAGATACCTTATGTACCTGCGTGTTTAGCGTATGTGGCGGAGAATGCGGAGTAATGGGCTGGATCAAGACAACGAAAGATAGACATCTTTCCAGACAATATGAACTGGAGGACAGGGAGACAGACAAAAAAATAATGGAGGAGACGGAGAATGAGTGATATTTGTTTTGAATGTTTAAAGATTTTGGTGATGGTAGCGGTGCTGGTATTAACCAGATATGTGCTTCCTTGGGTAAAAAGCAAGGTTGATTCTGAGAAGCTGAACCTGGTAGCCCAGTGGGCATATAAAGCGGTTTTAATGGCCCAGCAGACCATGAAAGCCACTGGTGGAAAAGAGAAAAAAGCCATCGTTACGCAGTTTTTAAAAGAGATTCTTCAGGAGAAGAACATCGCACTTTCGGACAAACAGATTGAGATCCTGATTGAAGCTGCAGTAAAGCAGATGAAGATTCAGGAAAATTCGGGAATTGTGATTGAAGCAACGGATGATGTGGAGGTGTAGTTGAAATGGGAGTAAGAGTTGGAAGTGCAAGAAGCAATGAAAATGGCGGAGTAAATGGTGGCAAGGCAGGCGATCAGACTGGCAGAGAGGTCTCAACGCAGCCCTGGTATTTGCATTCAAAGGGTTGGATTGTTATTAGAGCAAAGTCACCTGCAGTCCGGGAGGCAATCGCTAAAAATATGGAAGCCGCCTGCCAGAATAACAATATCGGTTATTGCCAGGGACACAGAGGAACGGCAACGGCGGCAGCGAAGCCATATACTTACGATCTTTCCAAGGTGAATACAGTCGTGGAAACAGACTGCTCTGAATTGGTACGTTGCTGTGTGCTTTATGCAGGCATTCATGTGAATGGTTTTAGCACAGCGAATGAGGTGGACGAACTGAAACAGACTGGCCAGTTTTATATCCTGGAAGAAAATAAGTATTGCAAAGCTGCTGACTATTTGTTACGAGGGGATATCCTGGTCACAAAGACGAAAGGACACACTGTGGTTGTTCTGGACAATGGTTCCAAGAGCAGCCAGAATAAAAAAGTTGAAGCAGCTCAGAAAAAGGATGTATCTATCAGCGGAACCTATAAAACCACGGTAGATCTGAATTTGAGAGCGGGAGCCGGTACAACAAAAGATATTCTGGTTACGATCCCGAAGGGGACAGCGGTCTCCTGTTATGGATATTACAGTCCGTATAAAGGAAAGCCTTGGTATTATGTAAAGACTACTGTGAAGGGAGTAGCTTACACGGGCTTCTGTAGCAGTGCGTATTTAAAACGTTAAATAAATGAAGGCTCTGGGAGTGCGAACTCCTGGAGAATCCTGATTTCATGCCCCTTAAAATTGAAATCAGGAGGACATAATGAATAGTTTTATTGCATGGATCGGTGGAAAGAAATTACTGAGAAAAGAGATCGTAAAAAGGTTTCCAGAAGAAGGATTTACACGGTATGTAGAGGTTTTTGGCGGAGCTGGCTGGGTTCTTTTTGAAAAGGAGCAGGGAAAAGAACTGGAGGTGTTCAACGACCGTGACAGCAACTTGATTAACCTGTATAGGTGCATCAAGTATCATTGCGGAGAACTGCAGAGAGAACTGGAATGGTTGACTATATCGCGGGAACAGTTCTTTGACAGCAAGAGCCAGCTTGACAGTCAGGGGCTTACGGATATCCAGAGAGCGGCGCGGTTCTTTCATATTATTAAGGTGAGCTTCGGGTCGGACCGCAGAACCTTCGGAACGAATAAAAAGAACCTTGCCAATGCTATTGAGTACCTTCCCCTTATTCAAAAGAGGCTTCAGGGTGTTGTAATCGAGAACAAGGACTTTGAAAACCTGATTCGGGTTTATGATAGACCAGGGGCACTCTTTTATCTTGATCCGCCTTATCATGGGACGGAAAAATATTATGAGGGAAGCTTCACCGAAGCGGATCATGAGCGTTTAAAAGCCGTTTTAAGCAGTATCAAAGGCCGTTTTATCTTATCTTATAATGATGATACTTACGTCAGAGAACTGTATAAGGGTTACAATATCGAAGAAATAAGCCGGAATAACAGCCTGGCGGGTAAGACGAAAACTTCGCAATTCAAGGAATTGATAATCAGGAATTACGAAAAATAACGTATTTCGTTATAATATAACAAAATGACTTTTAAAGAGTGCCCTCGTGCTAGAATAACCAGCAAAGGGGCATGGATATCATGATTAAAATTCATTTATCACGGCTTCTTGGAGAAAAAAGGTGGACGCAGAAAGATCTTGCAGAAGCCACTGGAATCCGGCCAAGTACAATCAACGAATGGTATCACGAATTCGTAACCCGTATAAACCTGGATCACGTTGACAAGATTTGTGAAGTATTAGAGTGCGATATTTCAGATCTAATTGAATATGTACCGAATCAGCACAAAATCACGGGAAAAGATCTGATTGTTGAAGAGCATGGAAACCGAAAGCCGAAGAAAAAGCAGTAGAAAAAGGACGTTTTGGAGGGTATTTTACAGCCCTTTAAAACGTCCTTTTTCTGTTTTTAAAATAGGTTTTTGCAAATGACGCGAAAACATTTTGCATTTTGCGCGAAAAGCTACACCTATTCTGGAGGAAATAACATGACCTTTGAGTTGAGGAGAGAGGAACTGAATGACTACTTGAAGGCGTCAGGTGCAAGTTCCTACAGAATGGAATAGAAGAATCGTAAATATATGTGGGAAGATACTGCGTTTAACTTTGTTTAATATAGGCATAAAGAATGCAGAGATTTTGGGGAGAAAAAGAGAAAAGGAGAAAGAAAGTTGCATTCTTTTGCGATAGCTTCAAAGACTCTGAAATGATAAAATATAAGTACGTTAAACAGAAGGTATGTTGATTGTCAAAGGAGAGGTAGTCAGAGTGGAAAAGCATCGTTGCAGATTAGTAGCTGTCGAAGATTGGGAAAAATGTGGCATTATTATGAAAGTTGAGAGCCAGTATCTATTGGATGATAATAATGTGCTTCATGAAAATGCATTATATATATTGAATATCAGGAAATTTGTTCTTCTCGTGACATCCATTATTTGCGTTGCCGTATTGGGGCCTGCAATAATTACACGGTGCATGTCTGCTGTACAGACTGCTGATGAGAGTGAGTGTACAAAGGCAACTGTGGAAGTGGTTGCGGAAGCAACTCAAGAAATGATGTCAGAAGAAGTTGATTCTATTGCAACAAGTAAAAAAACAATTATGGAAAAATGCTATACCGAATATTTGACAGAGGAAGATTTATACGAAGCAGCCGGTAAGGACGGAAACTTGGGAGAGACACTCCAATATCTTATCAACTTTATTTATGCTCGAAATGGACATGATTTTGAAGAGGGTGGAATCATAGACAGCTTATTTCAAGAGGAAAGCTGGTATCAGGAGATATCAGAGAAGCGAATTGTTACATATGAGAATCTTAATCGATATGAGCAAAAAAATATTGATACAATGGTTACGATTTTAGAAAAGGAGGGCTACAGATAAGGAGGAACACCATGGATACTTGGGAAATGAATTTATTGAAGATGACAGCGCAGGGAGTAATTCTAGCAGGCAGCAATTACATGACTCGTCAAGATGACCTAAAATTAATACTATTGGAAAGGAGTGAAGAGGATAAGAGGGCGCGAAGGAGAAGGCGGATGGAGATGGCAATATTTCTGACTGAAAAGGAGCAACTGACTTTTTCAAAAACAGAAAGTATTATGGCGGTGAGGAGGAAAAACATGTGCGAAATACAAGAAGCAAAAAGCAGTAATATAGAGGAACTTTATGAGATGGTGAGGCCGATATCCAAGGGATTTGCAAGCGCTTTAAGAAACTATTTCTGCGCACCTAGCGATAAGGAATTATATTACCGTGTAAAGGCGTACTCGATGCGATTAGCGCATGAGGAAAAACTAAAAGTTTTGGAGTGTGTGTTGGAACTGGCAAAATTAAATCAGTTGTCGGATGAAAGATTTAAGCTGCTTATGCTTTTACTAAATGATTTATGAACTACTCTTACAAACCTGCCTGAGGGCAGGTTTAGGTGCTTTACATAATATTATCTACTCAAACTTCGCACATAAAATTTAGTGATACATCTTGAAAATTCAGAGACTATGAAGAAAAGTCTGTAAATAATAATCTTCTATGATAATAATTGAGCTGGAAGCACTAAATTGGAGCTTCCAACTCTTGTTTTATATATACGACATGATTTCAGGTATGTCAAGAGGTAAACGTCAAATCATGCGCGTACATTGAATATTCTTGTGCGATAACACCGCAAGTCCGGCAGGCAGGAAACCGCCTGTCCGGACTAACGGAAACCGCTTATGCGAGTTTAGTAAACGCTCCGTAGCAAGTACCTTTTGCAATCAACTTTCATCTGCAATAATAGTCTCACACTATACACAGTCAAAAAAGTTTAGCGCTTAACTTTTTTGACCAAGGTCAGGAGGTCAGACTATGAACACTCAAACCAGTTTAGTTGCAGAACAGATCAGGCTACAACAGTGGGCCGACCAGATCAGGGAGTGCCAGAATCGTTCCTCTGATATGAAAGTCGATGCCTGGTGCCGGGAACACGGCATAACAAAGGCTAATTATTACTATCGCCTGCGCCGAGTCCGGGAGGCCTGCCTGAACATTTGTGATCCGTCCCCTTCCTTCGTGGAACTCACAGCACCTGCAGAAAGTATACCGGCTAAAGCCTCCCACACACATTCCTCCGTTGCTACAGTGCTCCATGCAGAAAGCGGAATCACTATAGATATCTATAATGACGCTTCAGCGGATTTTCTTAGAAACCTGATAGGAGCAGCCAGCCATGCTGAATGATGCCTCCGGATTTCAGAAAATATATCTTGCCACCGGTTACACAGATCTGCGCAGAGGCCTGCGAAATACTGGCCGAGAAGGCGCAGAATAAAGAGCAGACTGAAACTGGAATAAGGGATCATGACATCCGGAAGGATGGCGTGGGCGTGCTCACAGCTGTCGCAGAAGACGCGCATTACGCAGAGACTGTAGTGGGTCCGGATTCCGGAGCGGAAGTCAACCAGGGAGCGGTCATAGTAGTCGTGGATGTGGCAGTTACCGGTGCTTCCACAGAGGGGACAGGTTTCGAGATGGGGCTGAAATTTCGCCATGCAGGAATCAAAAAGAGATTTTGATGAAGTTTTTATACGAAATATCTTGCATAACAGTAAGTTTTTTCTTATCATAAGAGTTGCATAACAATGCGAAGTGACTGCTTATATGACAGGCAACCATTTATTAGGGCATGACCCTGCAGAGGACCTGCTTTGCAGCACTTGAATTGGTGAAGGGAAAGAACGAACTGTAGGAGGGGCTGTTCTTTCTCTTTTTCTATTGGTTACGTAAGAACTATATGGGAAAGAATGGGAATGGTCAAGAGGGCAGATAAAAACGTGCCGTAAAAAACAGCACGTTAAGATAGGCGATAGGAAGGAGATGCCGGATTTAATCTGCGGTAAAACTGCCGTAGGCGGGAACTATAATTCGACGCATGACAATATGGAATACTGAACTGTCAGAGGATACACTGAAGGAAATGAGTCAGGAAGGTCTGGAAGTGGTGAAGGTATATGAGGGACAGTTCCCGAATAGTATTTATTGTTATGCTTATCGGGTTACACGATGAGGACGTTGGATATACTGTTGTCTATGCTTTATAGATTTCGCACTTACAAAAACAGCCAAAGCCAGACGGCGTAATATTTTCCAAAGGAGGAGCAGCCTTGACAAAGAGTTATTTTACCGAACTTTATGCAACTACTGTTATAGCGTTAAGAATGGCTCAAAAAAGTGTATTCATAGCAGTAGCATGGATTAATTTTAAAGAATATTATGATATATTCGAGGAACTTCTTGAAAATAGGGTACATGTTGAGATTATCATTAATGATGATAAAAACAATGCTCGGTATAATCAGCAGATTGATAGGTTGAACTATTTAGGTGCAATTGTTATTCGAGTTAATGTTACTGGAACAATGCATCATAAATTTTGCGTTATTGACAACAAAAAATGTCTGTTTGGCTCATATAATTGGACAACCAATGCAGAATTAAGAAATGTTGAAGATTTGAATATTTGTGATGAGCCGCAAGTGATTTACAGTTATTTAAAGGAATTTGTAGCGTTAAGAGATCTTTCGGGAAAGGATCTTAGACGGTTAAGAAATCCAATAATATGTGAGTATTGTGGGAAACCTAAAATGAATATTCTAATTGTTGAGCAGGAAGGCGATGATCAAATAAAAATACAGCCGGTAGAATTTTGTGATTGTAGGCGCCAAGCGTACGATACAGAATACTATGATATTTCTGTGTATAACAATTATCTCGGCATCATTGAAAAATATGATGAATATATAAACAACTGTGATGATATGAGTGAGCGAGAAAGCTATTGCGCACGATTGGATTTTGAAACAGCGATATATTGGTCAAATGTTAGACGTTGCAGATTTGGTTTTTCGATAGTACATGCTATTGCAGTGCCTGGTATTGAAATCTATGGACGACATAATGATGAACCAGTTTATCGCATGATTTGGCGAGAAAGAGGAATGGAAAAATATATCCCTGAACGTATATCAAGAATTGGATAGTTTTTTGTATTTACAACATATAGTTTGTGACGTAATTAAGCGGAGAATATGTAAGAGGAAATATATTTATGAATACAACATATAGTTCCGGTGTGGGAAGAAAAAAGAGAAAACCGGCATACGATAAAGAGATCATTTTAGAAGAACAAATGGATAAGGCGGTGAGTCTGTATCTGTCATCTCAGAAAATGTCTTTACAGGAAATCGCTGATGCGCTGTCATTGAATACGATAAAAGTCCGGAAACTGCTTATCACGGCAGGTGTATACGAATCCGGGATTGCAGACCGAGTGAAGAAAACGTTTCAAAAATATAAGGAAACGCAGAGCTATAGCGAGGCAGTTCGCGCTACTGCCGATGCGCTGGGGCTCTCCAAGGCTTCCGTCACGTCCTATCTTCCGTATGAGAAAGGCGTCTATTTTTCGAAGAATGAGAACCCAGAGAAGATCAGCGTGGCAGCAGAGCGGCAGAGAAGATATCGGTGTTTAAAAAAGCTGAGGGAAACTCCTACAGAAGAGCAGTTGTGGGAAGCAGTTCTTATGTATCAACATATAACCATGAAGACTTATTCCGGTTTAAATTTTTCCTATGAAATTCGACGGGGACGGAGTGGTGAATACAATAGGGAACTATGGGTGGATCGCAGAGAGAATAGCAAGGCAATCGCATGGAGTTCTGTGATACTGGCATTTAGAAACATCCCGGAGGTTGGTGCGGTGGTGGAACGCCCCAAGGCATTTGGTGATATTCGGGGCGTGACATATATTTATGCGATGTTTTGTAGATTTGGGGTAATCCAGATGCCGAAGAAAATTAACGCAATTTAAATTACTTAGAAGTTGAGTCGTAATTATCCGGTGACAGTTGCTGGACAACTTAATCAACCCGATGGCACCTCTGCTAAAAAAACCCCTGCTAAAAAAATTGAAAAAAGTTTGTAAGATATTGTCGCTTAATGCCATGTAATAAATAGAGGGATATATGGGTGGTCAAAAGAAGCTTATACATTTATATCAGCAGGAGGAACTTTTTATGGAAAATGAACTTATCACTGCAAATAGCCGTGAACTGGCTACAGAATTAACCGCTTATGACACAAAAATGCTAGGAGTATTTGACTATTTAGGCTTACCTGCTGACAATATTTTAGTAAAGGTAGACGAGCGTCGTAAAGTATTTAAAAATATAGAAGATGTATTAGAATTATTACCCACTGACACTTTAGGGAATTCAATTTATATTTCTAAATTCTTATCTGCTGTAAGCGCTGGTTTATTTGATGCCGCATTAAATTATCTTTGGGACGAAACTGTAAGTCAATTACGTTTTCGGGTTTCACAATATGATATTCAATATTTTTTTGATTTAGCTGTTACATCAGATAAAAGAAATAAACTTTCCACTGAAGAAGATTTAGTCAAAATTGATGATAGCGAACTTATTCAAGGCGCCAAAGAAATTGGTTTGATTTCTGATATTGGCTATCGCCTCCTGGATAATATAAAATTTATGCGCAATTGGGCTAGCGCTGCTCATCCTAATCAAAATGAATTAACGGGACTACAACTAATTGAATGGTTAGAAACGTGTATTAGAGAAGTTATATCACTTCCATTGTCAAATTTAACTATTCAAATTGGAAAATTATTACGTAATATTAAGACAAATATTTTGGATGAAGCCGAAGCCCAAACAATAAGTAATTTCTTTTGTGAATTGACTTCTGAAAAAGCTAATTCTCTTTGTAATGGTTTCTTTGGAATTTATTGCAGACCTGATACAACGAGTGATACAAAAAGAAATATAAAACTTTTATTACCAGAATTATGGAATTTAGTAGATGAAGATGTAAAATGGAATTGTGGAATAAAATTTAGTAAATTTCAAATTAACAATGATCAAGCGGAAGCAAAACTTGCAAGAGAATTTCTCCAAATTGTTGATGCTGAATCATATCTTCCCGAATCGGTGCGAAGTGCTGAATTAAAGATTGAATTAGAACATCTATATAATGCTCATAATGCTTCTATGAATAATTTTTATTTAGAACCGCCTTATGCTAAACAAGTTCAACGCTTAATTGGTTCGAATGGTGTTCCTACTCAAATCAATGCTTACTATACTATGGTGATTGTTGATGCATATCTTACTAACGGGAATGGAAGATGTTGGGGAGCAGAAGATATATACAATGAGTTAATTGACAATTTTACACAAGTTCAATTCATGCTTGCAATAACTTCATTTACACATGACAAAATTGCAAGCAAATTACAATTTCCTTTATGTTTAAGCCAATATAAATCTTTGCTTACTAAAGCAGAAGATAATGTAACTGCACCAAAACTATTAGACTTTATAAATACGGTTAAAGAATTTTCACAACCTTTATATCGCTTAAAGGAAGATGAAAAAATAATGCAACAAGTGGAACATCTCAAAAAAATTATAAAATAAATTCAGATATCTCTGCCATATAGTTCGTGTGGTGGAGATACTGAAAATGATAGAAAATAAATCTTAAGTGTTGTTGAGAAGATGTTAGTAAAATTTCAATGGCTTTTGCGGCAGATATATTAGCCAAAACAATGTGGAAAGCTTTAGAGAGGAGGGTGGAACATGTACGATTTGTCATCTAAATTTAATACTTTTTATACATCGCATGTTGTTCTGCCACAGAGTGAGCAGGATAATTTACATACAAAAAAGAATCTTAATGTTCAGCGACTCAAAGATGGTTTAAAAGAATATAATGCAGAGAATAATACCTCGTATTCTATCGTTGAAACGTGTGTGCAAGGCAGCGTTGCAATGTCGACTGTTGTTCAAAACGAAGATGAGGATTATGACATAGACGTTGCTGTTGTTTTTGATAAGAGTGTGTTAGGCGATAAAGGTGCCCAAGCAACAAGAAATTTAGTCGCTAATGCATTAAAACGAAAAACAAAACAGTTTAACGCTGAACCGGAAGTAAAGACAAGTTGTGTAAGAATAAAATATGCAGATGGTTATCACATCGACTTTGCTGTTTACAGGCGCCATTATGATGTGACAAATGAATGCTGGATTTATGAACATGCAGGTTCGGAGTGGTCTGAAAGGGAACTCAGGGGATTAACAGATTGGTTTAAAGCACAAAATAATGATTCGAATGGTGACTTGAGAAAAATAATTAGACTGTCAAAAATGTTCTGTAAATCGAGAACAACATGGAAGAATATGCCGAGTGGACTACTTCAGACAGTATTGTGTAATGAAAAGTTACAATCAACATATGAAAGAACAGACGAACAGTTTTATTATACGATGCAGGAAATCGTAAATCGACTTGAAACAAGTACGTCAGTTGCGGCTCCGGTAGATGATGGGCGTGATTTGACACAAAGAAATATTGATCATCAGAGAATGATAAATTGGAAAAATCGTCTTGAAAGTAAACTTGAGGATTTGGAAGTTTTGTTTCGGGAGGATTGCACCAAAGATGACGCAATTCAAGCGTGGTATGGATTCTTTAATCATGACTACTGGGGAGACCAAGTAATAGCATCGGAAAGCTATTCGGTTAATTCCGTGACAAAATCGGTATGTAGATTTTTTGATGGCGAACAATTCATCGAAGAACTGTATCCGATGCAATTGATATACCACTGTGATGTATCATGCCAAGTTTCTAGTGATGGATGGAGACCAAAACCGATAAAGGAGTTCCTATCTACATTGAGACATTACTTGCCTCATAATTTTGAAATCCGATGCACAATGGATTACACTGATTGTCCACGACCATATAAAGTATTGTGGAAAGTTAAAAATGTAGGACCTGAGGCAGAGAGAAGGAATCAAATCAGAGGACGAATTAATGATAGAGGAAGTACAATAGTAGAACACACGAATTTCTTTGGCAATCATTATATTGAATGTTATATTATAAAAGATAATGTATGCGTTTCCAGAAATAGAATTGAAATTCCGATAGGCAGGTGGTGATTTTGTGAAGGCTTTAAAAATAATCGTATTTGGTCTTTTATCAGTAATTATGTCTCTGATAATTGTATTATTTGAGATAAACAGTTGGCCTGTAGGGAGTAGTATATCTGGTTTGGTGCTTGGCTTTTCACTTCCTTCTCTTTGGAAGTCAATCCAGGATCTTACGGATACCACCGAATGGAAAACTTCTCAACGAAAGTTAAAACGCGGTGATTTCATCAAGGACGATACTATCATTAGGATTTCATTTGCGTATCTTTACAGAATAAAAATTGGTGATAAATATTTATTGGTAAAGAATGAGCGAGGAACAGGGAAGGATCAACCGGTCGGTGGAGTATATAAGCTATTCGGAAATGAGAAGATTGAACTGAAGAATCGTTATAAAGTAAAAGATGATAATAAAATATCAATTGATGAGTCCTCACGGGATGATTATCGTCTTAGAATAGAAAATAGATATTTACGAAAGTTTGTGAAGCGATTTGACTGTAAAGCAGATCGAGAGCGTATTGATAATTTGAGCCGAGAGTTCAGGGAAGAATTGATTGATAAAAACATTGTGAATTGGAACCACATATCATATCGTTATTGTGGCAGACACATAACAGAGCTTCATTGGGGAAAACACTTTCAGTGTTATGAACTTCTTCTTGCTGATATTGTAGAATTACTTCCTACACCGGAACAAGAGCAGGATTTGAGAAATTTGCAAAATCAGCATTCAGAGAACTATCGATTTGTCACAGCAGAAGAAATATCCTCTTTGGGTGTCAATACTAATAGTGGAGACTTAAGAGAAACAATAGCTGATCATTCGGCGAAAATTTTACAAGAAAATGAAGGGATGCTGATAAGTAATTCTAAAGTTGGAAAAATATATGATTGTGAACTTCCTGTGACTTCCTGCAAGAGTTGAATTCTAGCACCATAACTTATTTCTTTCACTGACAACTATTCTAATACACAGGGGAATTTGGTTATTTTGCCAGGTTGACAGATGCAGGTAAGTCTTGTATCATAATTTCAAAGCATACATTCTAACGATTCAGACAGTGAAAGCTGATCCAAATATCTAAGTTCTTTCAATGAATTCTATGCTTTTCTACCCTATTAACCAAGTAAGAGCATAGTGCATTGAGAGACAGGTGGTGGAATCGTCTACATCTATCCTTTTTTCAGGTACTATGGGAATGGAGGATACGATGAAGAGAAAGATATTTGCGAAGGTGTGTATCTATGGGAAAGACTGATACCGCCACCAAGATCTACATTAGAAAGAACAACATTTTTGCAGATGCATTCAATTACCTGATCTATGAAGGAGAAGCTGTTGTTGACCCGGATCGGCTTACAGAGGTTGATACAACCGAGATTGCGATGCCGTTTGGATCACCGGATGACAAAGAGGAGCAATCAGATGATCCGGTGCAGAGATACCGTGATATTCTGAAATCGGCTGTCATCATGCAAGAGGATGAGGCTGCATATATTTTGTTTGGAATCGAAAACCAAACGGACATACATTACGCAATGCCTGTCAGAAACATGATTTATGATGCTTTGCAGTACGGCAAACAGGTTGCTGATACAGCAGCAAGGCACAGAAGAAATGATAAGAACGCAAAAGGACATTCCAAAAGTGAATACCTGTCGGGTTTTTATAAAGATGATGTTTTGAAACCCGTGATCACACTTGTGATTCACTTCGGCGCAGAGGAATGGGACGCACCATTATCACTGCATGAGATGATGGATGTTAAGGATCATAAGCTGTTGCATTTTGTGCAGGACTATCAGATTCACCTAATTGACCCGGCAAAATTGACAGAAGCAGACCTGGGGAAATTTTCTACCAGTCTGAGAGAAGTGATTGGGTATATCAAGTATTCTAAGGATAAGGATAGGCTGGCGAGAATTTTGAAAGACAATCCCCGAATGATTATCGACAGAGAGGCTGCATTGGTTATCAAAGCGATTACCAATACACCCATAGACATTCAGGAAGAAACGGAGGAGATTGATATGTGTGAAGCGGTGGAAGCTATGCTGAACGAAAGTGAAGCAAGGGGCATAGAAAGAGGTATAGAAAAAGGAAGAGAAGAAGGCAGAGAAGGATTATTGACGTTGATCTCTCGAATGAGTGCCGGTGGGGATTCAGACAAGGTGGTGCAGTTGAATGATTCGGCTGTCTTGGAAGCAATGTTGAAAAAGTATGGAATAGAGTAATATATCAGAAATAGTCAAATCTGCGGATTTGGCTATTTTATTACTTTTCCCGTGATCATTTCCCGTAATCTAATATTGCATTTCTTGTATAGTGTTTGGTTTCATGGGATCATAATTGATGAAGAGGTTTTAGGGAAACTTTGTGAAAGGAGCATCAAAACACCCTACGTTAAAAGCCTAGAAAATCACTGCTTATGCGACTTCTGTATAATTTACCGTTTATTAATTTTAAAGAGTAGTTAAACTTGCCAGTTGATTTAGATTTTATTAAAATAGCATAGAAACTCAAATAGTGATTTTACATCTGTGTCTGGAATACAATCATTATCGTATAAGAACTTGATCAATTCCGGAAAAAGTTTGAAAGAAGCTTTCCGGAGCGGACCAATCGGATGAGGTTTTTCAGTTATTGAATACAGATACCCCTCTATTTCTACAGAGGGAGTAAACCCAAACAGAAAGAGCAGAAGAGGACGAGAGTCTTTTTCTGCTTTTTGCGCTATATAATCTTGAATGAGGACATGCATGGAGTGAATATCAAAATCATGCCAGATAGGATCCTGTGGCTGCCTGGCTGTCGAGATTAAATCTGCGTTGAAGTTTTGATCGATCTGAACCATTTCCTGCATGAGGCAGTAGTCCCTGTATTTTTGCAATGATTTAGCAGTAATGGGATTTTTAGGGTATCTCTGATTATAGAGAGAGGTCAGGTAGTCAATAGCTTCATTTCCGGTCAGCTCGTTTTCTCTTAGAAGCGTTTTATAGTGTGTTACCATGAGGTTTGTATGCTGGCTGTAGTTGTAGGTACCGGCTACATAGTTGATAAAAGTATGCTGTAGGGGGCGAAACAACGCAGTTGTTAATTTCCCACGGACAGGGTCATAGGTACGAATAACGTCAAGGAAAGTAAGGAAACATTCCTGAATGATATCTTCATAGTTGATATAGGAACTGGTAGCAAAATATTGACGGCATTGCCCGGTGATAAATGGCAAATTTTTTTCCCATAAATAGACCAGAAGGGCATTGGATTCTTCACAAGGGGAGGAATAGGAATTAAATTTTTCAATGAGTGTGGCTTCCGTGCCGGTATCATAGATACTATTTTTCATGTGTCTAAAGCGCTCCTGATGCTAGGGATAAAATCGAATACTCTATTCATAATAATAACCTCTTGAATTATATAAAACAATTATATTATGTATGAAAGTTTTAATAAATGACATAAATTTTTTAATGATCATGGAGAATAACACTTTGCAGCATACAATATTTGATGATTTTCTAACATAAATAATTGCAAATTAAATTAGTAAAATGGAAATTATTATAGAAATGTCAAGATCGTAATGAGATTTTTATAAGAAAGAGGATTTGACAGTGAGTGAAAATTATCCGCTTCGTCCGAAGGAGGACAGGGAGCACATTATCAGAAATAAATTTACGATGCTATCGTTTTTATGTAGCGTATTGGTGATTTATATACACACATTTAATCTGGGTATCTATCAGATTGACGGCAATAGCCTTGGGGTGGGAAAAGTCGTATACGAGATAGAAAGCTATATGAATGCTATGATCAGATTCGCGGTTCCCATGTTCTTTATAATTTCCGGGCTGTTGTTTTTTAGGACATTTGAGATGAAAAATTTATTCTCAAAATGGAAATCAAGAGGGAAATCGATTGTGGTACCATATATTATATGGTGTACCTTGTACTATGTATACTATTTGATTCTGACAAATATGCCTGTCATTAAGGATAGGATGAATCAGGAACCGGTTTCATTTTCCTTTATAGAATGGCTACGTTGGCTGACGACGGACGAATACTATACGCTTTGGTTTCTACAGAATCTAATCGTATTTATTGCTTTGGCACCTGTGATCTATGGATTACTGAAGGAACGCGGTAAAAAAATACCGGTCGGATTTGCGTTATTGGTGATTAGTATTTTAGCTTTAAGGCGTGTAAATATAGGTATATTTGAGGGCTTGGAATATTATTTATTAGGCAGCTATATCGGCATGAACCTCAAGGATAAGCTGGCATATAGAAGTAAGGCTGTTACTGTAATTTCTGCATGTTATGTAGTATTTTATCTCATACGAGGCTTTCGGACGAGTAATGTAGTAATGATTAGCTTATTCTGTATTTCTCTATGGTTTGTGTTGGATAAATTTGTACATGAGGATAATCTGCCATGGTGGATGCAATTGACTTTCTTTACCTATGTTGCGCATGATATGCTATTAGAAGCATTCGAAAAAATACTTTTTGTGGTGGGTGGCTCGAATCCGGTAGCTGCATTATTGGATTATCTATTTATGCCAATGATTGTAATGTTGGTATTAATAGGGGTAGCATATGGCTTGAAAAATAAATTACCGGTAGTCTGGAAGACAATTACAGGAAGGTAGGCTTCATACCTGTTAATGGAAAATCAGGATAGGATGAATATGGATTCCAAAGAAAAAAGAAATAATTACATCTATATTTTAAAGGCACTCGCAATATTCAGCGTAATATGCGCACATGCCACGCCGCTTGCGGAAGGCAGCAGCAAATGGAATATGCTCAGTGCACAGGTACTGGATTATCTGGGGACATTTGGCGTGCCGGTATTTTTCTGCATTTCCGGGTATTTGTTCGGAGGCAATACGAGAACCTGGTGGGCGTTCTGGAAGCGGAAAGCAATGACACTTTTTTTGCCATGGATCTGTTGTGAGACATTATTATGGTTCTATGTGGTGCTCCGGAAGGGTGGAATCAGTGTGTCTGCATGGCTGTTGTTCCTGCTGGGATATCATCACACGACGTATTATCTTACAATATTAGTGGTATTTTACGTGCTCTATTGGAAAATACATAAGCCCGGTGCAATCCGGGTAATGAATGTTATCTCTGTGATCAGTATGCTGGAAACCGGATGGAATGTTGGAATCTTTCATCGGGTGAACACGGCGCTGGATAGTTATTATCTGAATCCGTTTAACTGGATGCTGTTTTTCGGAATAGGTCTTCTGATTCGGCAAAAGGCACAGGAAGCAGAGCGGAGCATCAGATGGAGTAATTCACTGGGGATCTTATGCGTGTGTGGGAGTATCGTGTATTTTTCTGTTCATGCTTATTTCGGATTGGAAATGTACTATTTTTCGAGATATGCCGTGATCGGTAATCTGTTAAATCTGGGAACGGTGGCATATCTCGGTCAGATATTGATGAATTTGAAGAAAAAGGAGTTGCTTTTAAAACTAGGTGACTGGTCTTTTGCCGTGTATTTGTTGCACCAGTTCGTAGTGGGAATCGTAGTGGCGGTCACGAATCATTGGGACTGTTTTTTGCTTACCCTATGCCGCCCTTGGATCATATTGGTGATCACAGCAGGCGGAGTGATGGTGGTAGACCGGCTCTTTAGGAAGAAGCTGTGCTGGGTGAAGAAACTGATCGGAATCCGGTAAGCATGAAAGAGGCCCCCATAGTAAATTTACGCCGGGACGCACTTTAGTGGTTGAGGAAATGACAGCAGAATGATATAATCAAAATAATATGCAAAATGTAACTATTAGGAGGATACCATGGAAGAACGGGAAATCGATTTGTTAGATATGATTGCAGACATTCTGTCTCATTGGAGAGGACTGTTGGCAGCGCTTATCATAGGTGCCATTTTGATGGGAGGATTCAGTTATGTGAAGTCTTACCGAAATGTACAGAGGATACAGAGTGTAGAGCAGGAAGTGCTCAACAGACAGTCGGTAGACAATCAGATTGCACAGCTGGAGCAGCAATTGACCCCGACACAGGCGCTGGCGGTGCAGGCATTAATAGAGCAGGAAAAAACGTATGCAAGGCAGAAGGCATACATGGAGAATTCGTTAAGCATGCAACTGGATCCGGAGCAGATTGCAGAGAGAGATCTGATCTATAGCATCACAATGGAGAATCCCGAACAGAGCTGCCTGTTGACACAGGTGTACACAGATCTTATCAATAGCACCTCCATGTACCAATGGATAGAAGAAAAAACAGGAATTGCAGCAAATATTGTCGGAGAACTGGTTTACACGGAAGCAGGCAGGAACGACAGTGCGGTTGTGAATAATGCCCAGAACGGTGTAGCTGCGAATCCTATGAAAAGCAATGTGAAGATCATTGTGCGTGATGCGCAGGAACCGGATTGTGATCAGTTGGCAGAGGCGGTCAAAGAGTATATGACAGAGCAGCAGAAGACATTGGAGCAGAGACTGGGTACCCATCAGCTGATATTGCTTTCTGATACAGGGGCTACGGTAGCGGATGCCAATCTCAGAAACCTGCAGCGTAACAGCGCGAATGATTTGGCGACACTGACGACAACGGTCGGAAATGCGAAGGCAAGTCTTACCGAAGAACAGCAGCAGTATTATGACTTACTGACATGGGAAGAGAGTGAAGCGATAGAAGCAGAACAAAACGATGCTGCCGGAGAACAGCCGGCAGTGAGTCCTTCAATCAGCAAAAAATATGTGCTTTTGGGAGCTGTTATATTTGCATTTGTTTATGCGGGAATTCTGTTCCTGATCTATATTTTCAATAGTAAGATCCGTGTATCTGATGAACTGCAGACTTTGTATCATATTCCGCAGATCGGTGTGGTTGTCAGAGATTCCGGTAAACAGTTTGTGTTTGATAAGTGGATTGATGATCTGCGGCATTATGGAAAACGCAAATTTAATGCAGAACAGTCTATGGAGCTGGCTTTTGCAGCAGTGAAGATTGCAGCGGCGAAGAACCGGTTAAACAGTATCTGCCTGATGGGATGCAATCTGGATGCCGGCGCAGGAAAAGTATGTGAGACATTGAAGACAGCACTGGAAAAGGAACAGCTGAATGTTACGATTCTGGACAACGTGCTCTACAATGCGGAAGCCATGGAAAAAGTGGATGCCATGACAGGTGTGGTATTGGTAGAGAAGGCAGGTTCCACGCTGTATAATGAGATTGCCGGAGAACTGGAATTGCTGAAGAGACAGGAAATCGCAGTATTAGGCGGCATCGTAGTAGAGTAGAAAACAGCTGTTTTAGGTAGTGAGTGTATGGAGATGAATAAGAGAGAAACGAAAGTAACATGGTTGGATGTGATTTTAGCGCTGCTTGCGGGAACTGTAATTGTGGTAGGAATTCTTTGCATAGCGCAGACGATATGGTCAGGATATCATTTTCCGGATGATCATGAATTGTTTCGGATAGAACAATCAGCAAATCAGGGGCAGCCATTGTTGACCACAGTAAAAGCATGGATTCTGAATGATTTGAGAGTAAGGTATCGTCCGCTGTACTGGACAGAACGGGTGACCGTAGGGTATTTGTTTGGGAGTAATCTGACGGCATGGAATATTTGGACTGCTGTGAAAGGGGTTTTTGCGTTTGCACTTTTGTATTTAACAGCGCGATTTCTAAAAAATACAAGACTAATAAGCTTCGTTTTCCCTATGATAATTATGTTGGGAGCACAGTTTACACCCTGGTATCGCAGTGCAAATCAGGAAAGTACCGGACTGCTACTATGTTCCGCGATTCTTTGCCTGATAACAGCGCAATATAACCACAGAAAATTTACGTCAGTTGCGTACAATGTTCCGATTGTGATTCTGGTCGTTTTGTCTGGGCTGGTTAAAGAGAGCTTTACCTTGTTTATGCCGGTGTTCCCAGCTTTGAAGCTTTGGCTGGAATATTGGGATGGTTGCGATGCTTCTTGGATGGGAACTTCTAGAAAAGGGCGTTTGTTGCGGATGATTCGTAAGAATCTTGTAGTATATTTGTGCATTCTTGCTGCGTTTCTGTTTAATGTTTACATGATCTTGTTCCGAGTAGGAGTGGATCAAATCAGTTATGCCGGTTTTCATAAGGACACCAACTTAGGACAATATTTATATGGAATCAGCAACAGTTTATTCCAAAATATGAAATGGAATACATTGATTGCAGGATTGTTATTACTTATGATGCTCTTGTGCTATCAGTTGATAGAGAAGTACAATATAAGGAAATATTTAAGCTTATGTGCAATTTTAGTTTGTGCAATGGTGCTTCAGTTGGTAGCTCATGCTAAGAGTCAAATGTGGGAAAGATATTTATTTCCATACATTATTGCCTATGCACTGTTATTTGTTCTTTTGGGATATCACATTTTTGAGAAAGATAAATTCCGAAGGAAGATTTACTTTGCGGTATTACTAGCATTGTTGGGGATGACAGTTCCGACTGCAGCGAGATCTGCGCGGGATTATGCAAAAGACGGAGAGTGGACGCGAGAGTATTTTCAATGCATCTTAGAAAACACGACATCGGAAGACCGAATTGTGGCTGCGTTAGCTGATGGAGAAGTAGATCTTTCGACAGAACGTTGGTTGGAGGCGCATGGTAGATCGCAAGTGTTTTCGTTTGTCGGTGAGGAATGGAAAAACATGGATCAGTTAGGCGAGGCATTGACAGGAGAATGCTCATGGGAAAATGTAAAAGTAATAACTTGTTATAGTTATGCCCAGATTTATACATTGTCATTCGTAGACGGAGTCTCAGAGGATGATTTCGATACTTATACATTTGGAAATTATATGGTAATGGTGAGAAAATAATCTGAAACGAGCAAGCAACAGTGTGAGTCACAAGGAATAAACAGAAAGGTCCGGTGTATAACCGGACCTTTTGGTTTTCTTAGATTCTATTTCTCTAAATCAATGGTCTTGAGTAATTCACGAATCTGTTCTACCGTCAGCCACTCCGTATTATTGCCGGAACTGTAGGAGAAGCCTTCGGGGACTCTCTTGCCGGTAGGAACGGCACGTCTGGATTCACTCCATACCATCTGCGGATATACGATGAAATGCTTGTCATATTCGTAGGTATTCAGGGAGTCTTCTACGGTGACCATGATCTCATGAAGCTTTTCTCCTTCGCGGATACCGACTTCCGGCATCTCGCATCCGGGCAGCATAGCCTGTGCCAGATCAGTGATCTTGAAGGAAGGAATCTTGGAGATGAAGGTCTCGCCGCCTTTGGATTCTTCCAATGCTTTGATCACCAGTTCCACACCCTGTTGCAGGCTGATCCAGAAACGGGTCATGCGGTAATCGGTGATGGGAAGTTCCTTGCCGCCGTTTTTAATAATGTTATGGAAGAACGGAATAACGGATCCGCGGCTTCCTGCTACGTTGCCGTAACGGACGATGGAGAAGCAGATATCCTTGCTTCCGGAATAGGCGTTGGCAGCGATGAACAGCTTATCGGATACCAGCTTGGTGCCGCCATACAGATTGACAGGATTGACTGCCTTATCCGTAGACAGGGCTACGACCTTCTTGACACCGGTATCCAGTGCGGCATCAATGACGTTCTGCGCACCGTGGATGTTGGTCTTGATGGCTTCCGCAGGGTTGTACTCACAGGCCGGAACCTGTTTCAAGGCAGCGGCGTGAATGACATAATCAACACCTTCGAAGGCTCTGGTCAGACGTTCCTTGTCTCTCACATCACCGATGAAGAAACGAAGCTTGTCTGCATATTGCTTGAATTCATTCTGCATGATGAACTGTTTGAACTCGTCACGGGAATAGATAATGATTTTCTTAGGATTGTAATGATCCAGGACATATTTGGTAAATGCCTTACCAAAGCTGCCGGTACCACCTGTGATCAAAATGGATTTATCATCTAATAACATAATGTCCTCACTTTCAAAACTAAAAATTCCTAATTATAATAGCATATTATATGGGAAAACGCAATTATTAAGCAATTTATATTGGCAGAAATAGTTGAACATCCTTTTCTTTTCTGCCATAATGAGAAAAAGAGGAAAAAATACAGCAAACAGGAATGAGTGGGAAGAGGATTTCTTGTGGGAGAACGGAACGTGTATACGTATGCATTGTTTGGACTGATATGGTGTCTTATTTGTTACGTGGGTTTTAAATTCTCGGCGAATTGCAAAATCCCGGCTTTTATAGCCTATATCATATTAGGAGTCGGACTGTTGGTCTGGATCGTATATTCTGTGAAAGTATTTGGATATACAGGTGATATTATCAGCTTCTCGGATTGGGGAGCCAGGGCGGTAGAATATGGATTCTCCGGTTTTTATGTCAAAGATTTTCTGAAAGAGTTTTCCTGGAAGAAATTTTTCCGTAATCTGGTCGGCGGTTTCAGCGTGATCGGTGGTATGGCGTTGGTGGCTGCGCCGTTTGGCCTGGGGAAAGTGATTTCGCAATATACAGATACGCTGGGGTCTTATCCATATACCAGTATAAATGCATATAATTTCTGGACGTTGGTTGGTCTGGGAGGCAGGGATCAGAACACTGTGTTTCTCTTTTTGCCCTGCAGCGTGTGGAGCAATATTGTGATTGTCCTGGTGGTATTGTTTACGATTTTGATTTTGATTCGCTGTCGGGATAAAATATATTGCTATTTCCTGGGAAGTTCATTTATTATTTTGACTATGTTCACGTTTGCGGTGAACATGCATGAGAGATATATGTTCCCGGCGTTGGCACTTGTGTTGTTTGTCTTTATTTATCAGCCGACGAAACCCGTGTGGCTGTGCTACAGTGTGTTTTCGGTTGCAACCTTTTGCAACATAGCATGGCAGCTGTTCAATCTGTGGAATAGGGCACCGGGAAATGCACAGCTGCTTACGGTTAGGATTTCGGCAGTGATCGTGGGATTTGTGGTGTTTTTTTATGGGATAGTGCTTGCACGGTGTGGATTTGGAAAAAATGTTAAAAACAAAGAATGATGTTAGGAACTACTTTACAGATACGAATGCTCCGTCGGTGACTTCCGACCGCGTCATTTACACAGCATCTGATTTCGCCCGTTCTTCTCTGCTGTCGTTACAGGAGACGGGAACGCTCTCGGCGTTAAAACCGCATACTTCTTCACGTTCCAATCTGGATTCCTACTTGTATTTTACGGTGCTGTCAGGGAGCGGCAGACTGACTTACGGTGGGGAGACCTATGAGCTGCGTGCCGGAGATTCCGTATTCCTCGACTGTACGCTGCCGTATGCACATACGACGGAAGAAGAGCTTTGGACGCTTGTATGGTGTCATTTCGATGGCCCACAGATGGCGCATATCTATGAAAAATACAAGGTCCGCGGTGGAAAAACAGTCTTCCGGTCACAAAAGACTTTGGAATACCGGGAAATTCTCAAAAAACTGAAAACGGTTGCAGCTTCGGATTCTTATGTCCGCGACATGGAGATCAATGCGCTCTTATCACAATTGCTGGTGCTTTTGATGGAGGACAGCTGGAATCCGGAAAGCAATGCCGTGAAGGGAAAACGGGTGCAGGTGGTCAGCGTGCGGGAATATATTGACGGTAATTATGCCTCGGACATCACGCTGGAAGGACTGGCGGCACAGTTTTTTATCAATAAAACGTATTTATCGGAAATGTTCAAGGAACAATATGGCATAGCACTGAAGGATTATCTGGTGTCCGTGAGAATCACAGAGGCAAAGCGGCTGTTGCGTTTCACGGACAAGACAACAGAAGAAATTGCAACAATGGTCGGGATAAATGGCGCAGCATATTTCAGCAGAATGTTCAAACGTGTGGAAGGTGTTACGCCTACGGAATATCGCGGAATGTGGTAATGAGATACAATAAATCCGAAGAAAGTACAAGAGAAACCGAAGAAAGTGTCTTTGGTTTCTTTTTTTGTTATACTATAATGAGGCTATAGTTGAGACGTACATTACGCGGCGCAAAGCGTATGCAGGTCTAAATGAGGAAGATAGGCAAGAGATATGTAATATATGGGCAAAATGATACCCCATAGGAAAACGCAGGAGGTAACGAAGTGAAGAGAGCACTGATCACAGGAGTAACAGGACAGGACGGTTCTTATCTGGCAGAACTGTTATTGGAGAAAGGATATGAAGTCTACGGCATGATCCGTCGTTCTTCCGTAGACTATAGAGAACGCATCGCGCATCTGGAGGGAACTCCTCATTTTCATCTGAAATTCGGCGATCTGGGAGATTCGATCAGCCTGGTAAAATTGATTGGCGAGGTGAAACCGGATGAAATCTATAATCTGGCAGCGCAGTCCCATGTGCAGGTAAGCTTTGATGTGCCGGAGTTCACGGCAGACATCGATGCAACCGGTGTATTGAGAGTATTGGAAGCTGTCAGAGTGTGTGGATTGGAGAAGACTTGCCGGATCTATCAGGCATCTACTTCTGAATTGTACGGAAAGGTAGAGGAAGTACCGCAGAAGGAGACGACACCTTTTCACCCTTACAGCCCGTATGCAGTGGCAAAACAGTACGGCTACTGGATTGTGAAGGAATACAGAGAAGCTTATAACATGTTCTGCTGTTCCGGTATTTTATTCAACCACGAGAGCGAGAGACGCGGTGAGACCTTCGTGACGAGAAAGATCACACTGGCAGCAGCCAGAATCGCACAGGGCAAGCAGGACAAGCTGTATCTGGGCAATCTGGATTCCCTGCGTGACTGGGGCTATGCGAAGGATTACGTGGAGTGCATGTGGCTGATCCTGCAGAACAAGAAGCCGGAAGATTTTGTCATTGCGACAGGCGTACAGCATTCTGTACGTGAGTTCGCAACACTGGCATTCCATTATGCCGGCATCGAAGTGGAATGGCAGGGAGAAGGCCTGGAGGAAAAGGGAATCAACAAGGCGAACGGTCAGGTCATCGTGGAAGTAAGTCCTGATTTCTATCGCCCGACAGATGTGGTCAATCTCTGGGGAGATCCCACCAAGGCGAAGACAGAGCTGGGCTGGAACCCGACCAAGACAAGCTTCGAACAGCTGGTAGAACTGATGACGAAACACGACATGGAGAAGGTCGCTGTGGAAAGAGCGGAAGAACATATCCGTACCAATCTGGCAGAGTACCTGGAAAAAGGTGTTGTGAAATAAGACTACCAAGAATTTAAAAGCGTAATGATTATCAAATGGCCTATGCTAAGATAGTAAAAATAAGAATGAACGCTGAAAAGTAAATTGCAAAAAGTGAGAACTATCAAGACACGCAACATTGATGCTATGAGGATAGCACATGGTAACGGTAGTGGCTGGAAGATAAATAGGATAAGAAGGTAAAAGAAAATGATGGAAAAAGACGCTAAAATATATGTCGCAGGACACAAAGGAATGGTTGGCTCTGCCATTGTCCGTGAATTGAACAGGCAGGGCTATACAAACATTATCACACGGACGCATCAGGAGCTGGATCTGACCCGTCAGGCAGAGGTAGAGGAATTTTTTGCGGCAGAGAAGCCGGAGTATGTGTTCCTCGCAGCAGCCAAGGTCGGAGGTATTGTAGCAAACCAGAACGCTCTGGCAGACTTCATGTGGTTTAACATGACTCTGGAGATGAATGTGATCAATTCCGCATGGAAGAACGGATGTAAGAAGCTGGAATTCTTAGGAAGCTCCTGTATCTATCCCCGGATGGCACCGCAACCGATGAAGGAAGACTGTCTCCTGACCTCCGAACTGGAGAAGACGAACGAAGCATATGCACTGGCGAAGATCTCGGGCCTTAAGTATTGTGAATTCCTGAATAAGCAGTACGGTACAGATTACATCTCTGTCATGCCGACGAATCTGTACGGACCCAATGATAACTATCATCCGACCCATTCCCACGTATTGCCGGCACTGATCCGTCGTTTCCACGAGGCAAAAGTAGAGGGTAAGACAGAGGTGACCTGCTGGGGAGACGGCTCTCCGCTACGTGAGTTTCTGTATGTGGATGATCTCGCCAACTTGTGCGTATTCCTGATGAACAATTACAGCGGCAATGAGACTGTGAACGCCGGTACCGGCAAGGAACTGACGATCAAGGAACTGACCGAACTTGTGGCAAAGGTAGTCGGATACACCGGAGAAATCAAGTGGGATACGACGAAACCGAACGGCACCCCCAGAAAGCTTCTGGATGTTAGCAAGGCAGAGAAACTTGGCTGGCATTACATGACGGAACTGGAGGACGGTATCCGGCTGGCGTATGAAGATTTCCTGAACAATCCAATGAGAGCGGAGAGATAAATATGAACATTGTATTATTGTCGGGTGGATCCGGCAAACGCTTATGGCCTCTATCCAACGATGTCAGAAGCAAACAGTTTATCAAAATATTTAAACAGGAAGACGGCTCCTACGAGTCCATGGTGCAGCGTGTCTATCGTCAGATCAAAAAGGTGGATACCGAAGCGACGGTGACAATTGCTACCAGCAAGACCCAGGTATCCGCCATCCATAATCAGCTGGGGCAGGATGTCGGAATCTCTGTGGAACCCTGCAGAAGAGATACGTTTCCTGCGATTGCGCTGGCTACCGCTTATCTGTTGGACGTACAGAAAGTCTCCCCGGAGGAATCCGTGGTCGTTTGTCCGGTAGATCCTTATGTGGAAGCGGATTATTTTGAAGCCCTGAAGCGGCTTTCTGCCCAGGCGGACAAAGGCGAGGCGAATCTGGTGCTGATGGGGATCGAACCCACCTATCCCAGTGAAAAATACGGTTACATCATTCCGAAGTCATCGGATGAGACCGCGATGGTAGCGACTTTTAAAGAAAAACCGACTGCGGAGGTGGCAAAAGAGTATATCGCACAGGGAGCACTGTGGAACGGCGGCGTCTTTGCTTATAAGCTGAAGTATGTCATGGAGATTGCCCATAAATTAATCGATTTTACGGATTATCATGATTTGTTTGCAAAGTATGAGACTCTTCCGAAGATTTCTTTTGATTATGCGGTAGTAGAAAAAGAAGATAAAATCCAGGTGCAGCGTTTCTCCGGTCAGTGGAAGGACCTTGGTACCTGGAATACTCTGACGGAAGCCATGCAGGATGCTGTCGTGGGAAAAGGAGTGCTGAATGACAACTGCTCCAATGTGCATATCGTGAATGAGATGGATGTGCCGGTGCTGGCGATGGGATTGCATGATGTCGTGATCTCGGCATCGCCGGAAGGCATTCTCGTATCTGACAAAGAGCAAAGCTCCTACATCAAGCCGTTCGTGGATAAATTCGAACAGCAGATCATGTTCGCAGAGAAGAGCTGGGGAAGCTTCCGCGTGCTGGACGTCGAGAGCGGCTCGATGACCATCAAAGTGACGCTGAATGAAGGACATTCCATGAACTATCATAATCACAAGCACCGTGATGAGGTCTGGGTCGTCATCTCCGGAGAGGGAATGACCGTGATCGACGGCACGGAGAAGCAGGTGAAAGCCGGGGATGTGGTAACGATGCCTGCCGGATGCAACCACACCGTGATCGCCCAAACGGAGCTGAAACTGATTGAAATACAGATCGGGAAAGAGATCAGTGTGCAGGATAAGGAAAAAGTGGATTTACCTTTCAATGCTGGGCAATGCTAGGCACAAAGAACAATAGGCGACAATTTTTTTCAAATGTGGTATGATAGGATAGTAGTTTACTTATGCATTTTCACAGCAGTTGCATAAGACAACGAATAATCAGGTTGAAGAGGATACTACTATCATGAGTTTTAGTACACAGGAAAAATTTGTTGCCTTTTTTAAAATGAGAAAAAAGCAAGTTCTGTTTTGGTCCATTCTGGCACTGGCGTTTATCTTGCGCTGCATCCGCTTTGCGGCAGTGCCTGACGGGATCAACCAGGATGAGGCCATGGGAGCTATGGATGCATGGGCATTATCGAAATACGGTACCGACCGCTTTGGTACGTTTCTGCCGGTTCATTTTGAGGCCTGGAAATACAGTCAGATGAGTGTTCTGCTATCTTATTGTATGATTCCGTTTATCAAGGTGTTTGGTTTTAGTACCGTGACAGTGAGGATGCCGATGCTGCTGGTATCCTGTGGGGCGGTTGCACTGGTATATTTAGTGTCGGAAAAGCTGTTTGATGAGAGGATTGCTCTTATAGCGATGCTTTTGACGGCGGTGAATCCCTGGCAGTTCATGCAGAGCCGCTGGTCACTGGACTGCAACCTGTTCCCGCATGTATTTTTACTGGCATTTTATTTGTTATTGTTGGGACTGGAAAAAAGACGGTATTTGTATTTATCCATGATCTTTTTCGGACTGACATTTTATTGTTATGGAATAGCGGCGTATTCCGTTACGGCATTTTTGTTTGTGTTTTTTGTATGGTGTCTGTGGAAAAAACAACTGAAATTCCGGGAGGGGTTGCTGTGCGCAGTGCTATTTACTGTGGTTGCCCTGCCGGAGGTGATCGTCCTGGGAATCAATGCAATACACTTTGGCAGGACCATCGAAACGCCCTTTTTTACCATGCAATATTTCCCGGATAGTCTCAGAAGCGCGGATATACTGCTTTTAAATTTTTCCTTTGCACAGCTGGGCAGGAATGCGTGGGCATTGTTTAGCCATGTTTTTTTGCAGCTCCCGGACATTTTCTTTAATTCGATTCCGGCGTTCGGGCCCTTATATCATGTGTCGATACCGTTTGTATTTATCGGAATCATTGTATTTACGATTCGCCTTTTTAAGGAAAAACAGATTGAAAAACAGACGCAGATGCTGGCATTGTGGGGATTCCTGATCACGGGGATCTGGGTTGGCCTGATCACCTATGAAGTGAACATAAACCGTGTGAATATTATCTTCTACCCGGTGATTGTGTTGTGCGCTTATGGTATTTCGCTGGCAGTGGACAAATGCAGGAAGCTCTTACCGGTTATCATGGCTGTGTATGTAGTCAGCAGCGTATTGTTTTTTACAACGTATTTTACAGAGTATGCGGAAGAGAGCAGACAGTATTACAACAGGGATTTCCTGGATGCCGTGTCCGAAGCTGACAGCATGGAAGGATATGACAGTTTGTACATCACAGGCAATCTTGGGTGGCAGTTCAACCAGTCAGCCACGGAGATCCTGACCCAGTATGCCTGCAGAATAGATGCCCGGTATTATCAGAGCGAGGATTACACACAGCGTTATCACTACATCTATCCGGAAAAATCCGGAGCGGAACTGGCGGAAGCCGTCGGGGATGGACTGATGGTACTCTATGAGGGAGACCTGCAGTACCTGCAATTCCCTTATGAAGTGATCGATACTGTGGGAGAATATTCACTGGTAACAGCAAGGTTCTGAGAAGGACAGGGATTATTTCCCAGAACGGATCACCTCCACACCGAACAGAAAGCGTCCTTCCTCGTTGGGATGAATGGAATCTGCCAGATATTCTGCGGCATTATGTTCATTCCACTGCAGAGCATCATTGATATTCAGAAAATCAACATTCTCAGCCGCGGCGGTTTCTTCTGCCGCGGCAATATAGTCTTCTAATACATTTTCTTCGTCACCGATGCGTGCCATTCCCTTTTCAAAAGACAGAATATAATTGGAGGATATGACCATGATCCGTGCATCCAGATAGGATTCCCGCATAGCCCGGATGCCGGTGCGGAGCCCGTCTTGGTAATCGGCGATGGAATATCCCTCAAAATAATCGTTTAAGCCGTAATTGATGAGGAAACAGAGTTTTTTATCACCGGAAAGTTCTTCCGTATTATGGTCTAAAAAGTCCTGTACGACATTCGGGAAGGAATTATCGTCATCGCTACTCCGGGTAGCGGAGGAACCGCCGATTGCCAGATTATGCACGGTGGCACCGGTCAGAGCGTGGACGACTCCGGGGATGGAAGCAAAATCATGATAATTTCCCATGACACTGTCGCCGAAAAATATAAGCTCGTAGTCGGACAGGTCGGGATAGTCAGCCGGAGAATTTACAGCATCCTGTACCAGTGTGTAAAAATGATCTAAGCTGTTATCGCTTTCTGTGCTCCGGTATTGCAGGGAGCCGCTCAGCACCAGCAGCATTACTGAACGGGCGGCTTCGGCAGTTAATTCCGTGGGAGTGTCATAGGCATCCGGATTTGAGATCAGCCATTCTTCCTGGCCGGGGAAGCAGAGTGTCACGTTCTCTCTGGCGGACAGAGGGGAAGCCAGCACCCGGAACACATTGCAGTAAGTGTCCAGATCTCCATTGGCATGTGACTGCCAGTATTCTAGGGAAGGCGCAGAGAAAATGACGGTGAATTCGGCGCCGGCGTAGGTATCCACATAGGACAGGAGGTCTTCGTCCAGGGAGGCAGAGAAGCGGGCATCGCTGTGCAGGCTGCTGTTCCATAGGGAGAGCGGATCCAGCACGAGGAAGACATGAGATACCTCATTTCCGGAGGAGAAGGCCGTTTCCAGATAATCGGACAGGTCGGAGAAGGATGCGATCCGGTGGGAACCGCATACCGCGTCATATCCCATATAGGTGGGATAGATGTCTTCGGGGAAAGCTTCCGGCGCGGACATGGACAAAAATATGCCCTGATAGGATTCCTGTTGTAATCTGCCAAGGTCGGAGGAACGCTTCCTGGGCTCATATATTTTCAAATAAAGAATTCCGATGGTTACAATGCCGGCCAACAGAAGCGCGGCAAGGGCAAAAAGCAGAAATTTCCAGGGAGATTTTTTACGTATGGTTTGTTTGTTCATGGGATAGGGCATCCTTTCTGTCAGATCTGGCGAATCCGGTGATCCTTCTGATTTCAGATAGTTTTATTATACTTCACAAGAGTGGCGCTGCCAACACCATTGTTGTTTTTCTCCCGGCAATATGATAAGATGAAGCAGTGAATGACGAGTGGCAGCCTTTTGAAAATTCAGATTTGGCAAAAGAGTAAAAAGACTAAAAATTGCAGATGTTTGCATCATAGCAGCGGATAGAAAAGAAATGAAGATGTTACAGGAGGAAGAAAATATGGAACAGTTAGCCATTTTTGGAGGAAAACCGGTACGTGAGAAGAAGATTTTCTACGGACGGCAATATATTGATCAGGCAGATGTAGAGGCAGTAACCAAGGTGCTGACTGCGGATGTGATTACCAGCGGACCTAAGGTGAAGGAGCTGGAGCAGCATCTGTGTGAACTGACCCATGCAAAATACGCAGTGGTGGTATGTAACGGTACCGCTGCTTTACATCTGGCGGCGCTGGCAGCGGGATTCGGTGAGGGAGACGAGGTTATCGTAAGCTCGATCACTTTTGCTGCATCCTCCAACTGTGTATTATATGCGGGAGCGAAGCCTGTTTTCGCAGATATTGATCCGGAGACCTACAATATCGATCCGGCGTCCATCCGCAAGCTGATCACACCCAGGACGAAAGCGATCGTTGCGGTAGATTTCACCGGTCAGGCAGTGGAGCTGGATGAGATCCGGGAGATCTGTAAGGAGCACAATCTGATCCTGATCGAGGATGCCGCGCATGCCATCGGCACGAAATATAAGGGTCAGCCTGTGGGAAGCCTGGCAGATATGACCTGCTTCAGCTTCCATCCGGTCAAGACGGTGACCGGCGGAGAAGGCGGCGCCATCACGACCAATGATGAGAAGCTGTATCGTCATCTGATGCGGTTGCGTACCCACGGCATTACGAGGGACCCGGAAGAAATGGTACATCCCACCGATGCGCTGTGGTACAACGAGCAGGTAGAGCTGGGCTTCAATTATCGTATGACAGAATTTCAGGCGGCACTGTTGCTGAGCCAGCTGAAGAAGCTCCCTGTATTCGAACAGCGTAGAAGGGAAATCCGTAAGCGTTATAATGAAGCGTTCGGCAAAATGCCGGAATTGATCCTGCAGAAGGAGATCCCGGAGTCTGACACGACCTGGCATCTGTATGTGCTGCATCTGAATCTGGAGAACCTGAACTGCGACAGACGTCAGTTTTTTGACGCGATGTATGCGGAGAATACCTGCCCTCAGGTGCATTACCTGCCGGTTTACTGGCATTCCTATTATGAGAAGCTGGGATATCAGAAGGGACTGTGCCCCAATGCGGAGAAGTATTACAACGAGGTGATGAGTATTCCTCTGTATTACGGATTGACGGATGACGATGTGGAAGATGTGATCCATGCAGTGAAAAAGGTGGTAGCTTATTACACGAAGCTGAAATAAGATCCGGCAATGGGCGTAGCAGCGCCGGATTATGGGTAGTGCCCGGACTGTGTCGGATTATGGGAAATGCCCGTAGCCGTGCCGGAACATGGGAAATGCCCGGACTGTGCCGGAACATGGGAAATAGCGGAATGAAGCAGAAAGTAGCAGGAAACGGTATTTTGAAAGAAAATAAGAAAAATTGGATAGAAATTCCGGTGTTTGCTGCACTGGTAGCCATCGCATCGGTAGTTACGTTCTGGCTGTTTTATCGGCAGTGTGTGGAAAGTATGCTGGGATCGGGACTGTATCATTCCGATATGAAGGCATATATTCTGGAGATGCAGGGACTGGACAGCGGTTACAGCTTTCCTTACCCGGTTTTGTTCAAGCTGGCAGCGGCGATCCATCTGGTGACCGGCTCCTTTACCGACGGAGCGGAGCTGGCTGTGGCACTGGCAACGACGCTGTTAAACAGCGGAGCAATGATCGTTCTGAAGGTGATGCTGGACAAGCATGTGGGAGCAAAGCTGCAGGAAGCTATGCCCGGAAAACCTTGGATTCCCGGGATTCTCACAGGAACGGTAGCGGTATCCCTGTTTTTTGTGTCGATGGTATATCCACCGGCAGGGATTTATCTCCCCGGTATCAAATACAAATATCTCGGGGTATTTACGCCGAATCCATTCCACAATGCCACCTATATGGCGGCACGGCCGTTCGCAATTCTTGCATTTTTTAAGTATGGTGAATTGTTGCCGGTGTATGAGCAGAAAAATGCGGTCAGAGAGCATAAGAGAGATTACATTCTGTTTGCAATTTATCTGCTGCTGGCGACCATGACGAAACCCAGTTTTACCATAGTGCTGGTGGGAGCTGCGGGGATTTTGATGCTGTGGAGAATGTTCTGTAGCAGATTCCAGAATTTTGTGCCCACGGTGTGGCTGGGAGTATGTTTTATCCCGACTTTTATGGATCTGCTCTACCAGTTCCGGGGAGTGTTCATACCGCAGGAGGGACAGGAAGGCGGCATCGGATTTACTTTTGGACATGTATGGGCGCAGTATTGTGACAATCTGCCTCTGGCTATCGGACTGGCCATCGGATTCCCAATCCTGGTACTTCTGCTGAACTACAAGGAACTACGCAGAGACAGCATCTACCGTTTTTCCTGGCAGGTGTATGTGATGAGCTTCCTCATGGCATTCTTCCTGTATGAAAAAGGATTCCGGGAGATGGACTTCAATTTCTCCTGGGGCTACATGTACGGAATCTTCTTCGCATTTGTGGGAGCACTGCTGGTACTGCTCCGCGCGACAGCGAATGCCGACACCCGGAAGAGAAGGATTGTTGTGGCAGTACAGTGGCTGGCTTACCTGTGGCACCTCGTATGCGGAGTATATTATTTTTGGGGATTTTTACAGGGAGCGATGTATTATTGATGTAAATTGAGAGCTTATGTGAGCAATGAGCCGCATATGATAAAAAGACAGTGTAGGGAGTTGGGCTTCACCGAAGTCGCCGCTCAAAGCACTGTCTTTTTGTTTGCCTGTCTTCCATTTCACCATTGAAGGCATAATTGGACAAAACAGTGGACAATTTTAATTTTTAAGGATTATATTCCACCCTTCAGCACCAAAACAATGTTTTTCAAAAATGGCCCTTTTTATAGATGTATTTTTTCTATTTTAGCTGATTTTGGTATAAATAGTAGCATTTTTGAAAAATTGCTAACTTGAAAGTTTACGAAAGTATAGCCGCGCATAGGCATAGTGAGGACAGCAATGGGCGCTTGTGCACAAATTCCAGTCTTATTCGTTATGCGGGGCGTAATCATCAAATTTAGTCAAATAAGCCCCGGTAGTTTTCGGCATGCGGGGCGTAATTATCAAATTTTGTGTGTAACGCCCCATACCTTGGTTTAAGGGCACAGAGAAGCTTGATCCTGTCTCCTGTGCCCACGC
>ULWF01063171.1_pt1 | contig 39120 bp, 32 predicted proteins | sample 1960081 | NCBI WGS metagenome assembly ULWF01 (sample SAMEA4835805, study PRJEB28245) | human gut metagenome | biome: gut microbiome; material: fecal sample | place: Denmark | collected 2008
TATTCGTAATTTACTGTTTTTGTTACTCCATTTTCTGTATAAGTAATTATTGCTGTTCTTGTTCCTTCTGTTGTTGTATCAAAATTACTTATCATATCTGATGTTACTTCTATTGTTTCTGGAGTCCCTGTTTCTCTTGTTACCAATATTGAAAGTCCTGGTTGCATAGCTTCATTTACATTATAATTTGTTTTTGGTGTTCCATATAATGTTACTTCTTTTACTGTATTTATTATTGTTATTGTATAATTTACTGTTTTTGTTATTCCATCTTCTGTATATGTTATTTTTAAAGTTTTTGTTAATTTATTTGTGCTATTATCATAACTTGATGGAGTCATATTTACTGCAGAACCATCGTTTTCTGTTATCATACTTTCTGTCATTGTTCTTGTAGAGTTTGTTCCATCTGCATATTTTACAGTTATTGTTCCATTTATTGCTATATTTTCTCCATGTTTATATTCTGTTTTACTTGGAGCTACTATTTCTATATCAGTAATATTATTTACTACATCATATGTAAATGTACTTGTATAATCTTTTCCTTCTTCTGTATATTTTACATTTGCTGTCTTACCTGTTCCAGCTACACTTGTATCAAAGTCTGTTACTGTTATTTTTGTATCTGTTAAGGCTAAGTCTTTTGTATCTCCAGCCTTTCTTGTTACAGTTACCTTTCCTCCTGTTAAATCAGTACTATCATTTAAATTATATGTTACTTTTGTTGGAGCTGTAACTGTTATACTAGCTACAGTATTTTTTAAAGTAATATTATAATTTGTTGTTAATCCTGCATATTCAACTTTTAATGTTTTTGTTAATTGATTGTTTGTATATTCTGATGCAGTTGGAGCCATATTTACTGTAGTTCCATCAGTTTCTGTTATGTTTGCTTCATCTAAACTTACTACTTCTGAATTTCCAGATTTATATGTTACCGTTAATTTTCCTGTAGAAGCATCAAAAGTATCGTTATGTTCAAATACTAATTTTGGATTTGTTGTTATTGCTATACTGTCTACACTATCTTTTATTGTTATATCAAAACTTGTATCAAATGTTTTTCCATCTGATGTATAATTTACTTTTATAGTTTTTGTTACTTTTCCATTTACAAATTCACTTACTGCTGGACTCATATTTATATTAGATCCATCTGTTTCTGTAAGTGTTACTGTATTTGCACCCATAGAAATATTTTGACTTGCACCACTCTTATAATTTACTTTTAATTGTCCTCCGTTTGTTAAGAAAGTTTCTCCATAATCATAAGATATTTTATTAGGCTTTGATGCTACATCAATACTCACTGGTACATCTTTTAATGTAATAATTTGAGTAGCTACTGCTGGTAATTGATCAAATGAGTTTGTTGATGTAGAAAGTTTTATTGTTAATGTTTCATTATATTTATGATTTGTTAATAGTGTTGCTGCTGGTGATGCAACATATCCTGTTACCATATCACTTGTTATTGCCTTTGGACTACTTGTAGTTCCATCTGCATAATTTTCTACATATGTTCCTTTTGCTAGTACATTTCCAAGTTCTGTTCCATATTCAAATTCTGTTTGTGTAAAGTTTACACTTATTCCTGTTATATAATTACTTAATGTTATTTCTGCATTATTTGTAGAACTTATAGTTCCATATCTTACAGGAAATGATTGTTTTGCTACACTATTTGGATTATATGCAGTTGTATCTATTGTAAGTGAACTTGCACCTACTGTAAATGTTCCTCCACCTGTTGTAGTAATTGTTGCTACTAATCCGTCAAAGTTTAAAGCACCTGCTGGTGTTCCATATTTATTTTCGGCTGTAGCCTGAGTTGTTATAGATACTCCTGATACAGTATCATTAACAACTATTGTTATGTCCGCTGTTTTTCCTTCATAAGTTAATGTTACTTTTTGATTTCCTGCTTGTAGTCCATCTCCTCCTGCTATTGTCCATTTGTTTGTAGCTTGAGCTATACTAGCTGTCGCCTCAGAACTTGTAACTGTAGACGCATTTGTCGCAACTGGTGTTAATGTTTTTCCACTTTTTGTTACAGGTGTTATTTGACCACCTGCTAAATTTATTGTTTCTCCATCATCATATGTTAATAGATTTGGTTGTTTTGTTATTGAAATACTTGCAATTGGATCTGTTACTGTTAAGTTTATACTTGCTGTTTTTCCAAAATAATTAAAATTAATTACATTGTTATCTACATCTGCTGTTGTTTTATCCACAATTAATGTACCAGCTGTTAATTCATCTTTTATATTAAGTACCCTTGTAGTACTTGCTCCTGCACTATTTTTATAAGTTGCTGTTAATTCTCCTCCAGTAAATTCAATTGTATCTCCGTGCTCATAGTCCATTTTATTTAAATTTTTAGAAACTGTTATACTATCTAATACATAATATCCAAATTCTACTGTTTCACTATCATATGTTAGTGTTACCTTTTTACTATTTGTAGCAACTGTACTATCTGCCGTTAATTTTCCGCTACTTATTGCATCTGCAATTGAAATGTTTTCTTCTGAACCATCATCATATTTTACAGTTAATTCTCCATCTGTAAAATCTAGTGTCTCTCCTACATAATATTGTGTTTTAGTTGGTGAAGTTTTTAATTCTACACTACTTATTTGTTTTGCACCTGCAGAAAATCCACTAAATAATAAATAATCTTTACCATCTGTGTGATATGCTGTTTTTCCATCTGGGAAGTATGCTATTTGTAAACCTTGCTCCAATCCCACAGCTCCTGTTACTAAGCTTATATCATCTGTTGTAATATCATCTATTGTTACTCCATCTTTTAATAAGAATAAGAATTGCCCAACTACTGTTCCACTAGTTAAATAAGAACTTCCTGTTGCTATTCCACCTGTAAATCTTAATGTCCCTGCACTTGCATCTAAAATCTCATAAACTGGTGAACCCCAATTTGTTATTCCAAAATCTGCATCAGGATATTTTGAATTATTAGTATATTCAGTTGCAGCTTCTAAATAAGGTGTTCCTTTTCTAGTTGGCTTTGTTGTCTGACCTGCTACAAATTTATCTGTATTCCATCTAAAATAAATATCTGCACTATTGACAGAATTGCAACCTTCTATTGATAATTCCATCACTATTGCTCTTGATTGATCCTCTTCTGGAGTGTCAACCGTTCCATTCATATAATCGTAATAATAATAGTATGTAGCATCATCAATATCTTCTGCATCTGGATCAGGATTATCACTAGGTTTAAGTAATGTTAATCTATAATATGGTTCTCCTGTTGCTGGTGCTGCAAAAACTTTATTTGTAAGCACTCCATATGGTGAAAATAAATTTGATATCATTATTATAAGTATTACCAATGCATATATCTTTTTGTTTTTAGTAAATTCATTTTCTGCTATTTTCATCTTTCTTCCTCCTCTATTTTATAACTCTTGTTTTTGAGAAATTATTTAATACTAACGCATAGTCTATAAGTTGTATTTGGTTATCCTCATTAAAATCATAGTCTAGTTTGTAATCTTCACTAGTATTATCTAAACCAAATGAATTTAATATCATTGCATAATCTATTAATTGCACAACTCCATCTTTATTAGTATCTCCGTGCTATTAGTTCGCTTTCTCCTAAATCAACAATATTGCCTTCATCTACTTGTCTTTCTATATATACATCGTCTAAATATCCCGCTTTATCTAGTAAAATATCATATTTATTTGGAATTACATAAATTTCATATGTTCCATCATCATTTGTTTTTATGTTATTTGATGTAAGAGTCATTAAATCTTTATGTACTGTATCATCTGTTCCTGGTGTAACCTCTGACCAATTTATAATTTTACTTACGTCTTCAGATTTATATACTCTAACTGTAGCAATATATTTACCTGTTGTTGATGCTGTCGGTGCTGTATATATTTTTCCTTTTATTGTTCCATATGGTCTTTTTATTTTTATCTTGTACTCATCTGTTGTTTTTCCGTCTTCTGCTGTAATTAGTATTGTTATATTAGTATCTTCTTTTCCCAATTCATTTAAGGTAATCATGTATTCTGTGTTATTTAACAATTCTTTTTCTTCATATACTATTGTTGTTCCATCTGTTTCGTATACAATGTTTCCATCTTCATTTCTTTTTGGATGTTTAATTTTCATAGTAGCTTTTTCATTATTTTGTATTGCTGTTATATTCATTTTGTCTACATATTCTAATAATGTTATTTCATATTCTTTTACATCTTTATTAAATGTTGGTGTTAATTCGTATTCTTTATATGTATGTTCTTCTCCATCTTTTGTTCCTGAACTTACTATTAAGTCTTTTAGTGAAGCATCTTTAGAAGCTGTTGCATCTGTAAATCTAAATGTAGATTGTGCTTGATAACTTTCTTGGGCAGTATAATCTATTTTTATTCCTGTATTTGGTGAATAGCTTAAGTTTTCTACCAAGTTAAATTCTGAAACATCAAAATTATCTGTTATCATATTAAAACTTAATTTTCCTAATAATAATGAATCTCCGTGTATGGATTAATTTTCCTACATTTTCTTTTTCTATGATATGTTCTGATGTATTTGTTGGTGGTGTAAATGAAACCACTGCTTCTACGCCGTCTCCTAATCCTCTATAATCTATGTCAAAAAATTCTAATACATCTAAAAATTCATTTTCAAACTTAAAGTATTTTTCACAATTATTTGTTACCTCATTTGTTGTAACATCTGAAAGCTTGTACTTTTCACCATCATAAGAGAACCTAAAACTAAAGCCTTTAAATTCTAAATTATGTCCCCACAACTCCATAATAAGTTGCTTTTTCCCATCTTCTTTTTCTAGTATTGACGTTGCTTTTAGCTCTAAATACTGATTTTCATTTGGTGTCAATATTTTTGTAGTATCTGCATGTGAATAAATACTTATGCCGACGATTGGTATCATCATCGTAAGTATTATTGCAAGTAACATTGCTTTATGTTTTTTTCTCTTTCTTATCATTTCTTGCACTTTGTTAATCACTAGCAACTTATTCTCCCCCCATTTTTATTTTTAACACATTCTTGTGTTTTACTTATTAGCATACTTTCGCATGTTTTTATTAAATAATAATATTATTAAAATTATTAAATAAAAAAAAATAAGTGTCAATTACACTTATTTTATATTTATTTATATATTACATTATAGAACTTTACGGAAATTGGGGCTATTCAAGCTTTTATTTCAAATATTAAGTTTATGTGTTTTTTTTATTACTATTGTTATATTATTGTAATATTAACTCTAATTTGCTGTTTTCCGTATGCTTTTTATTTTACTTATCTTTACTTTCATTATTCAACTATTTGGTTTATAATTTTCTAATTTCCGATATTTCTACATATAGTAAATATTATTATAACGATTGTAAATATTATCCAGAATTTCGTTTTGGGATATAAAAATGTTAATATTTGTTTCTTCTTAAACGAATTGACTATATACAAGATATTAACTAAAATCAAATATATAATTGTTATAAAAAATACTGGATGATATAAGAAACTTTGTACAAAGTTTCCTTGTAGCAGATTTATTACACACCTTGTTCCTCCACAACTTGGACATAAAACACCAAAATATGTATTAATCAAACAATTTGGTATTAAATATATTAATTTAGTTTTTGTTATTATAAAAATAATTAGAACTAAAAATAAAATTCCTAGTTCTAATTGTAGCATCTTTTTTATTTTTGAATTCATTTCCAATTTCATCCCTTTTTCGTTATATTCAAAAATGTATAATTTATAAAATTTTTACAATTTTCTTGAGTTTACCTCTTAACATTCATTATGCTTTCTTCTATCAATTACATATGTACTTCCTTGAATAGTTTTAGCTAAATGTTTAACACTAGCACCAGCCTCTCCTATTTCTAATACATTTGCAAATCTGCCTTTTTCTACTTCAACTACACCTATTGATATTGAAGTTAAAGGAAATTGCTCTATTATACCTTTTCTGTTAGCAACTTCTATATAACCTTTTTCTGCATCTTCGTCTGTAAAAAATTTAGTTACATTATGGTCAAAATCTGCAATAATATTTTGACATATTCTATCATAGTCTGTCTCTGATACAATTGCAATAAAGTCATCTCCACCAACATGTCCAACAAAACTATCTTCATATTCATCTGTATGAATATTTTTTAAAATAGTTCTTGCAGTAAATTTTATAATTTCGTCTCCCTTTAAGAATCCATATACATCATTGTATGCTTTAAAATTATCTAAATCTAAATACATCATTGCAAAAGTTTCTTTACTTAAAAACCTTTTTTTCAATTCCGCTTGTATTTGTACGTTTCCAGGAAGACCTGTTAATGGACTTACTCTTCTATTTATATATATTAAACCTAACACATTTATTATTGTATAATATAAATAATCTTCATCTATTGGATGCTTTATATAATGAGCAACACCTAATTTTAACATATTAAGTCTATGTTCATGATCTTTATTTGAAGATAAAACTATAAGTGGAGTAATACTATTGTCTTCATCTGATTTTATTTTTTTACATATTTCTAATGAATCTTCATCTATATTATCTTCATTTATTATAATAAGTGATGGTATATTTTTTAAAGCCACTTCTAATTTTTCAGATTGTACACTTGTGAATCTATATTCTTTATTATTTTTAAACATTTTTTTTAAAGTATCTTTTAATGTTGGATTATTATCAATTACATATATCTCTTGTATCATAATTACTCCTTATCTTTCTTCTTTATATTGTTTTTCAAGTTTTTCAAATCTATTTTTTGGTTTAAAAATTGTGTTATTGTCTCTGACTTCATAGTTGGAAAAGCTTTCTTTAGTCTATTTGCTTGCTTATATATTCTTATTTTTAACTTTGCTTGAGTTGTTTTTAAATCTTTTATTAATTTTTCTACACTTTCAATATTACTCTTTTCTAATTCTTCAGTCTTTGTTTTTGCTTTATCTTTTAATCCTTTTAATTCTTCTACTTTAGATTTTATGTTTTCACTTAAATCATTTAACTTTTGAATAGCCACATCTATATTAGTAATTTGTATAATTGTTATAATTGTATCTATAAGCATTACTACTCCAATTATTATATCAATATAAAATAATGTATTAATAGGAATTAATTTTACAATACTTTCTATAAAAGGATGAACCCATTTTACAAATATAAGTCCTAATAACCCCCAATATATAGAATTTTTCAAGCACACTCTTCCTTGAATGTTAAACCTTAAATTTGAATAATCCCAGTATTTAGTTTTAAATATTTTTTCAATTAAGTATCCTACAATATATTCCCATAAAGATAATAATAAGAATGCTGTTATAAATAATATTATTGGCTTATCTCTTAAGGAGCTTAAACATAATTCCATTATGATTGCTCCAAAACCATATATTGGACAAATAGGTCCATTTAAAAAGCCACTATTTACAAATTTCTTTTGATATATCGTTTTTAACACAGATTCTAAAATCCATCCAAAAAACGAATATATAATAATGTAAAGTATAAATTGTAATATATTTTCTATGTTCATTTTATATAGTAACCTCTCCTGTAACTTCTTCTACCAAGCCATTTATACTATAAGCTTTCAATGTAATTGTATTTGAACCTGATGCTAAAGGTTGTTTAAATTCTATTTCTTTTTGATTTAAACTTTCTCCTGTATTATTAGGATCTGTAGAATATAAAGTTCCATTTAAAGTATATTCTATTTTTTGTACTCCTTCTTCATCTTTTACTTTTACAACTAAATCTTGTCCATCTCTATATAATTCTACAGTTGGTTTTTTAGCACCTTTAAATGTTTGCTCTTTAGTTGATTCGTTACCATTTTTATCTACGGCTATAACAGTTAAGGTATTTTCACCTTTCATTATAGATAATTTTTCTTCTATTTGTTTTGGTGAATCTTCTCTTGCATTTACTACTGTTTCATCTTCATTATTCCAGTAGTATTTTATATAATCTATTTGTGTTTCATCTTTAGCTACTATTTTTACTTTAGAGCCTTCTACTAAAAGCTCTATTTCAGGATTAGTAACATCTTCATCTGTTGATTTACATTGTCTTGTATATGATACTGTTTTTCCATCTATATCTATTATTTTTACTGTTAATAAGTTTTCTCCTTCTGGAACTTCTATTTCTTCTTCTATATCTGTTCTACCTTTACCTAATAACAAATACTCTTGATTATCTGAATTCCAGTTATATAGTATTTTATCTATTGCCTTACTATGTTTTACAACTAATTTTACTTTATTTTTTTCTTGATTCATTGTAACTACAGGTATATTATCTAAACTACTATTTGCTTTGTCACTAATAATAGCAAAAGACCCTTTGCCTACAAGTACTAGTCCAAATAAAATTATTCCTATAGAAAATATCATTAGAATAGTCTTTTTATCTAATGTTCCACTTTTTTTACTGGTTTGTGTATATAAAATTTGATTCATAATTTCACCTCATAACTTCAAAAAAAATTATATCATAACCATTTTTTAATGTAAACCTAAAATTGGAAAATTTTTCTACTATATAAAAAATGCCAATAGATATTTTCTATTGACATTTTTGTTTAATTTATTCTAATACAAATTTTTTAATTAATATAGCTCCACTTGCTAAAAGTATAATTGATCCTCCTATAGTAGCTACATATTCTATTGGTAATCCTGCACCTGTTTTTATACTTAATATAACTGGTGCATCATCTATATCATCTTCTCCTGGTTTTTTGTTATTTGGAGTAGAATCTATATCTGGTGTATTACTATCATTTTTGTCTTTACTAATCTCTGCTACATTTACTTTTAATCCTAAGTTATCTTTTGAATTAATCCATGTTAGTAATACTTCTACTTCTGCTGATTCTCCTGGTTTTAATAATGTATCTTTTAGTTGATCTGTTACTATTTTTCCATCTACTTCTTTCCAATTTGGATTATCTGCTGCTACAAATTTTAATCCTTCTGGAATATAATCTGAAATTTCTGTACAGTATCCTTCAATTTCGCCTTCGTTAGTAATTCTTATTTTATATCTAAATTTAACAACTACTTTATTTATTTTACTTTCAACTAATTCAACTTTTACAACCTCTTCTGGATTATCTTCTGCTTTATGACCTGTTTCAGTAACTTTTTCTTTACCGTTTTCTATTACTATAGCTTGTGTTACCCATTTTCTTAATGCTAAGTCAAAATACTTAACTTTAATTTTTTCTATGTCTTGGTCATCTTCTCCATCTATCCATTTATCTGGAGTAGAGTCTATGTCTATAACTGGATTTCCATTTTCATCAGCATCTTCTGAAATTTGAGCTTGGTTTATTATAATTCTATCTGATGTATTTGGTTCTGTTACTTTAAATGCAACTTTTACTTCTTTATGATCTGGTTCTTCCATTGTATCTTTATCAAATGCTTTTAATAAATTGTCTTTATTTTCACTCATAGATAATTTATCTGTTACTATTGAAACTGCTTTTGTTACATCTTCAGTAGCATTTCCATCTTTATCTAACATTGTCCAACGGTTTTCTTTATTTATCTCATTATCTGGTAAAAATTCTAATCCTTTTGGAATATCATCTTTTACTTGCTCTGCATATCCTGCCTTTGGACCTTCATTATAAACTCTTATAGTATAAGTTACTATATCTCCATTCATTACATCTACTGGTTCCTTTGTATGTTCATATACATAGTTTCCATTTTCGTCTATTTTAAATACAGGATAACGATTTGTTACTTCTTTATCATTTACTCCAGTAATAAATTTTCTTAATGCTAAATCAAAGTAATTTAACTTAATATGTTCTACATCTATGTCATCTTCTTTTTTATTGTTATTATTTGGTGTAGAATCTCTATCATTTATTGGATTTCCTTCTTCATCAGAATCATCTGCTATTTCTGCTACGTTTGTAATTATTCCTGGATGTGTACTTGGAGCAACTACTTTAAATGCTACTTTTACATCTCTGTAATCTGGTGATTCCATTGTAGATTGTTCAAACTCTTTAATTAAGTTTTCTTTTGCTGTTTTTTCTTGTTCTTTTGATAAATAATCAGTTGTTATATAAGCAGCTTTTGTTACATCTTCAGTAGTATTTCCATCTTTATCTAACATTGTCCAACGATATTGTTTATTTAATTCATTATTTGGTAAGAACTCTAATCCTTCTGGAATATCATCTTTTACTACTTTTGCATATCCTGCAATATCACCTTCATTAAATATACGAATAGTATATTCTACAATATCTGTTGTTTCTACTTCAACAGGTTCTTTTGTATGTTCATATACATAATTTCCATTTTCGTCTTTTACTTTTGTAAATTTAGGAATTCTATTTGTTACTTCTTTGTCGTTTACTCCAGTAATAAATTTTCTTAATGCTAAATCAAACTCTTGTAATATTAATTTTTCAAAGTCATCATCATCTTCTTGTCCTTTATAGAAATAAGTAGAATCTGTTAAAATAGATTTATTATTACTATTTCCTTTATAGTCTGGTAAATTTTCATCTGAAGGAAGAACTACATTCTTTTCTGAAGAATCTCTATCAACTATAACATTTCCATCTTTATCTGTATATGCTGTTATTTCTGCTATATTTGTTATTACTTTTTCTAAATCACTTGTAGATTTTACTCTACATTTAATTTTTAATTCTTTATAATCTAAAGTCTTATCATCAAATGCCTTTAATAAGTTTGCTTCTGGGTCTATATCATCTCTTTTAAGTATAGTTGTTGTTGCTTTTCTTAAAGATGAATCTATTTGCCATCCATATTTTGCATTAAAGTTTTCATCGTCATCTACAACAAACTCTAATTGTGGTGGTAAATAATCTGTTACAGAACTTGCATATCCATCAACTTTACCTTCATTATAAACTCTTATAGTATATATAACTATATCTCCTACTGCTACTCCTACTGGATCTTTTCTATGTTTATATTCTGCTGTTGTTTCTGCTCCATTAACTAATTTTGTAACATCAATATTTGGTTCTCTTACATATGTACCATCTGCATTTACTAATTCTTTACCATTTATATTAGTAATAAATTTTCTTAATGCTAAATCAAAATCTTGCTTTGGTAAAATAAGTTCTTCATAGTCATCATCATCTTCATAACCCAATCCTTGTGTTGATGTTCCTGGATTATAATTTGATTTTTGATCATCTGTTAAATTGTCTGGTATAGAATCTCTATCTACTACTGATGTATTTCCACTTGCATCACTATGACTTGTAATTTCAGCAACATTCTTTAAACTTTGTTCTTGTCCTGAATAAGATGCTGTAACAACACACTCTATTTGTAAATCAGCATAACTTATATTATTTGTTTCTGAATTAAATTTGTTTAATAATGTTTCTCCCAACTTTGTTGTTACAATAGTTTTTTCATCACCAGATGGATTTGACCATCCTTTTTCATCATTTATTGTACTATTTTCTTTTAATTTTAATCCAGTTGGTAAATAATCTGTTACTTCTTTTGCATATCCATCAATTTTACCTTCATTATATATTCTAATTGTATATAATACTGTATCTCCAGTTTTTACTTTTACAGGATCTTTAGTATGTGTTTTAGTTACTGTTGTTATTTGATTATTTTTTAAGTTTTCTAATGTTTCTGCTGAGACAATAGGTTCTCTACTTACTGATACATTTTCTCCATTTATTTTAGTAATAAATTTTCTTAATGCCAAATCAAATTCTGAAGTACTTGCTGTAGCTGTAATTTCTTTCATATCATGTGTTACTTCGGCTACTGGTTGTTGTTGTGCAAATAAGTTTGGCTCTCCTGTCATCCAATACGTAATTTTTGAAGAAAATACTTTTGCTTTAATTGTAAATTTAGCACCTTTTACATTTTGTGTTTTTGGAACTAAAATGTATATATCTTTTCCTGCTGTTAAATCCGTTACCTGATTATTACTATCTACTATTTGATATCCACTAATAGTATTTCCGCTTGCATCTGTTAAGCTTCCTTCTATATTATAATTTGAATTATTGATTATTTTATATGGTCCTAGTTTATAGTTTCCTTGACTTTCTGCAATAACAGCATTAGCTGATTCTATTTCTATTGTTCCATTATCATTTGATGCTAAAGGATCTTTCTGCTTAGAAGCATTACCTTGTGCTACTAAATAACTAAATATTTTATCTATATTTTCTTTATAACTGCTATTATAATCTTCTATTGAAGGAGAGTCCTCTGTTACAATTGTATTATCCTTTGATGCATTTATTGCTGGTGTTTCAACTTCATCGTCTATTTTCCACTCTGTATATACATTTTTATTTGTAAAATACCATATTGCAATTTGTTGAGCAATTTCAATATGTTCATCACTCATGTTCCCTGTAACACCTGCTTTATTTAATAACTCTTTTTTAAATGCTGTTGCTAATTCTTTTTTATTATCAGAAGAATTTTGAGGTGCTGGAACATAACAATTTTCTAATACAGCTACTAGTGAATTATAATCTTCACCTTTTGGTAGTACTGATTTATATGAATCTGGAATAGAATCTTTTTTCATATCAAAATATTGATTATATACTTGTGAAGATATGCCATTACTACTTGCCATATCACTAGAACCAAACCCTGGTCCACCTCTAACACAATACAATGCTCTATCTTCATTTCCTGTTGTTTTATTTGCTTCATATATTTTATGTATAACTTTCCCATTTACCATATAAGACCAACCAGTTGAACGAATTGGTTTTATTGTTAAAGTTAAAGCTTCTCCATCTGCTGCTTGAGTTGCATATGACTGTGAACCAGCCATCAACATTCCTATAGTTGTTACTCCCATAACTATTGCACTTAAAATTTTACTTTTAAATTTCATACTACTCTCCATCCTTTTATTTTTGTTATAGTTATCTATATTCTATTTTAGAATCCTTTTTTTTATTAGTCAATAGCAATATTTGGCACTTTTTCCAATCTAAAAAAAGACATCAAAAATACCTTTACGGAAGGTATAATTTCAATTTTTGGTACAAAATATTACACTTACATTACAATTATATTACATTTTTACATATTTTTCAAGGTTTTATGTGAATTTCCTTAGGAAAATAAGGGTTTGAAGCTCTTACTTTTTATGTTGCCTAATGTTTTTTTTAATTTTTGAAGCAATTAAAAAGCTGGTGCAAAACAACTTTGAAGAAAATGAATTTGAAAAATTTAGAATTGAACAAGATAAAAAATACTGAATTCTTATTTTAAAGATTAAAATACATAAAAAAATTGTGTTTGACAAATTAAAAAAATCTGTATATAATATAGTATAGAAAATGAGAGTCACAGAATGTGACTACCACATAATTTGTTTTAGCAACACATTCCAACCGACGAAAGCAGAATGTGTTGTTTTTTATTGTTTATTAGTCCACATTATGTATATAATACACAACAAGGCTACGTTTATAGTTACTGAAAACATAAATCCTAATATTAGGAATAGTAAGAAATTTACCATAAACAACCACCTCCTTGCTCTCGAATGTATCGAGTATTGAAAGTGGTAGCCACAACATATCTGCTATCTCATTCTCTATGTCTAATACTATATAACATTTTTCAAAGACAGACAAGCGAACAGAATAAAATTTTACAATTATTTTGTTACTTTTCATCTTCAAAAAAGGATTGAAATGACTATATTTTTAGCATAAAATATAAAAAAATCGATAAAATGTTGATATCCCAACGTTTTATCGTTTTTTTATTGGAGGCGCCACCCGGATTTGAACCGGGGATCAGAGTTTTGCAGACTCGTGCCTTACCACTTGGCTATAGCGCCGAATATACGTTATATTGGAGCGGAAAACGGGGCTCAAACCCGCGACCTCTGCCTTGGCAAGGCAGCGCTCTATCAACTGAGCTATTTCCGCATATGCTTTTTTAAAGCATATCTATAATAACAAAATTATAACTAAAAGTCAATATGTGATACTAAAATTTAATACATTATTTTAGAACACTATAGGATTTCTAATAAATTTGATTAAATATTTTAAATATGTTATTGTATTTTTTCTTTCTACTTCTTTACTACTTATTATATCTATCGTTTCTATTATTTCTGATTTATTTTTTACTATTAAATTTCCTATTTTTGTGCCTTTTTCTATTGGTGCCTCATATTCATATATTGCATTTATTTCTATTGTTATATCTTTTTCCTCTCCATTTTTCACTGGAATCTGTTTCTTCTGTATGTCTCCAAGTTCTACTTCTATATTATTTGTTTTTGCTTTATTAATATATATGCGCTTTAGATTAATTTGTTTCCAATTTTCAAACTCTTTTTTTACTAAATTTTCTATATCTACTCTTGTATAATTATTAAAAGCATATTCTATTAACTTTGTGCTATCTGAAGTTCGTTGTTTTTTTGTATCACAGCCAAGCACTACAGTTATTATTTGATTTTCTCCTCTTGTACATGATGTTACTAAACATCTACCTGCTCCATTTGTAAAACCTGTTTTTACACCGTTTACGCCTTCTAAATATCCTAATAATTCATTTGTATTACATATTTGTCTAGTGCTATTATTTATAGTTATAGTAGCTACTTTTGTATTTACTATTTGTTTAAATGTTTCATTTTTTAAAGCATAATTAGTCAAAAGTGCTAATTCATATGCTGTTGTGTAATGATTCTCATCATCTAATCCATGAGGAGTTACAAAATTAGTGTTATTTAATCCAATCTTTTTAGCAGTATTATTCATAAGATTTGCAAATCCTTCTACACTCCCCCCTACATGCTCTGCTAATGCTACGGCAGCATCATTTCCGTGAACGAAGCATTAATCCATATAATAAATTTTTTACAGATATTTTATCATTTGTATTTAATTTTAATCTTGAACCACCTGTTAACGCTGCTTTCTTAGATACACAAACCTCATCATTCAAATTACTATTTTCTATTACAACTATCGCAGTCATAATTTTAGTAGTAGATGCCATTGGCCTTTTTTGATTTTCATTTTTACCCCATATTATTTCATTTGTACTTCTATCATATATAACCGCTGCTCTACCATTAATTTGTGGCTCTTTTACTACTTTAGCTGAAGATTCAACAATAAGATTTTCTATTTCATTTGAATTATATTCTTCCTCTTCACCATCATCAGCATATACAATACCTATATTAAAAAGAAATATTATTGTTAGTAATATAATTATTTTCTTTTTCATAAAAAATCACCTTTTAAATTATATTTTAAAAGGTAATTTTTATTCTTATTTTTAATATCTTCTTTCCATATCGTGTCCTAATTCTTCTTCTAACTCATCTGTAACCATATCCACTATTTCTTTTGTTTCTTTATTTGGATTTTCTTTTCTTTTTTGTTCAAATATTTCTTTTGCTTTTTCTGCATTTGGTGTTCCTTGTTTGTAATATCCCCATTTTACTGCTAAATTACTATAATCTACATTATCGTGAACATGTGATTTAGTATTTTTTTCTCCATCTATATCGTCTATTTTTAAATCATTATCTCTAACTTTTCCATTTACCTCATGTTTTGAAGCCTCTTTATATCCTTCTTCTACACTACGATATCCATCTTCATATTCTCCTGCTAAATCTCTTTCATCTTTCTTTATTTCCCACACATTATTGGTTTCTAGCTCTCTATCTAAATTTTTGTTTCCTTCAACACCAGCTCCGCCAAGTGTTTTTCTTGGTGAATGATATACTTTTATTTCTCCATAATCACCATTTTTTACAGCAATAGTTCCTTCTCCAATTTTATATCTAGACAAAACATCATCTTGCTTTATTTGCCCTTTTTGATTTACCTGATAATTCGATTTTCTTGGATTATTTCCATCTGCATGATCTTGTTCTAAATCCAATGGTACTACTGTTCCATCATTTGCAATAGCCACAAATGAATACCTTGTACTATTAACTTTTTCCTTTTGACCTTTTTCGTTTTTCAAATTATCCCTTTGGTCTGATTCAATAATTCCTATTTTAGTAAACTTTTTGCCTTCTACATTTGGCAATTTTCCACTTTTTTCTAATACTTGCCCTAATGTTTTCATATCTGTTACTTTATCTTTAGTATCCATTTCTTGCTTTATATTAACATCTTTTACAGTATTTTCATGCTTTTTTTCTATGAAATTTTGATTCTGAATTTCTTGCTCTGTTTTTCTATCTTGTTTTTCTTCTTTTTCATACACTTTTTGCTTTAAATCTAATGTAACTATTCTTGTTAGTTCTTTTTCATTTTTTAATCCTAATGCTTTTTCTATTAAATTTTTTTCTTTTTCTTGCTCATCTCTTAATGATATTTCTTTTTTAGTTAAATCTATAGATTGAACTACATCTTTTATTTGTTTTGCTAAAGAATTCTCTATTGTATTTTCTTTGAATAATATATTATTTTCCCTAATTTTCTTTATATATTTACCTATTTCTACTGTATTTAAATAGTACTTTGCAATATCACCTTCATCTACTAAATATAAACCAGACACTGTTCCGTTTATTTTTAATCTTTTTACTAAATAAATATCTTTTATTTTATTATACTCATCTGTTTTCTCTAAACTTTTATTAATCTTATTTATATCATTTTCAAATTTTTTATTAGTTAGTAGAAAACCTATTAAACACCCTTCTTTTTCTTCTAATACTATACACTTTTCTATTATTCCTATTAATTCTTCTTCCATATAGTCATTAGTGTCTTCAATATATATTTCATAATTTCCATCTAATGTTCTAGCTAAATAGTAATTTCCTTTTTTTTCTAATATTTTTACTAATACTATTTTTCCTACAATTTCATTTATATTCATTTTTCACCTCTATAAATAAAAACCTTAAACTTTATTTTTCTAATATTCTACCATATTTTATTAGAAAAACATATAGTTTAAGGTTTTTTATTTTATTTATTATTGAACATTAAATGACATTACAAAGTCTGTTCCTTCTTTTAATTGCATAACAACTGAAAAACTAACTTCTTGTGTTTCGTTTTGTTTATTTTTTAAGTTTAAATCATATTTAAATATTCCCGAAATATCTCCATTATAACTTACATATTCAACTTTATTATATGAAAATACTCTTTGTTTTATATAATTTTCAAAGTCTTGTTCAGTTTTAAAATAATTATTTTTAAAGTTCATATCTAGTTTTTCATATGCTGCTTTATAGTCTTTTGCATTTAGCATTTGGAAAAATTTATCTATGTTCATCATTACTTTCTTTTGATTTGTTGCTTTTTCATACTCTTCATTAAATTTCTCTTGTTCTAAAGTATATGTATCTAATGTTATAGTATAATCTTTTACTGCTACTTCTTTAAAAATATATAAATTTTCATTTTGGTCTTTACATACATATTCTGTATAATCATCTTCTCTATTTACTAAGTAGCTTGCCAATTTTGCGTTGTTTATATTATTTTCTTTTATATATTTTGCAAACTCGCTATAACTTCCAAATCTTTTTTCTCTGTAATTTTTATCTAATTTATCATACATTCCTTGTGCATCATATTCTAAGTTTAATCTAAAAGTATTAAAGTACTCTTCACATATATATTGATCTGTATATGTTCTTGATTGATATTTATTATAAGTTTTATCTTCTATTTCTTCTTCAGAATATAATTGTAATTCTTTTCCTTCTGTAGTATCAATTCTTTTGTTCTCAATATATTTTTGAGGTAATATGTAGAAAGTCTCATTTAAATCATCTATCAATACTATAATTTTAAAATTTTCTTTTGAAAAATTTTCTCTATCTATAAGTACTCCTTCTAATATATATGCATATATATTAGTTGCTACATATTCATCATTTTCTTTTGTTATTTGCCTTGATACTGTTATATTATCAACTCTTAAATATTTATCTGGTAAGCCTATTGCTTTATACACATTTTGAGCATTTATATTTAAGTCTTTTTTTACAAAATCTGGAATTATACTTAACATTCGTTCTTGCATAGTAGCTACTTGTTCTTTTTCTGCATTTTGGCTATATAGTAAATCCAAAGAAAATGAAGTATATGTATCTATGCAATCTTTTACTCTAAAATATTCAACATTGTTGTACAAAGGTGTTATTATTGTTGCTTCTGTTGAAGCTTCATTGTGTCCTTTTTCTATAGTTCCTTCCGTTATTATATTGTTATTATCATTTTTTAAATTTAACATTAAAAGTATTGATAATAATATAGCTATTATTGCCGTAAACACTAATATTATAATAATAATTTTCTTTGATTTATTCAAAGTATAATACCTCCTATAACTAATTTCCAGTATATGAGAAATGCATATAATCTTGATAATTTCCTGACCAGTTTCCTCCCCAAGACCATCCTATTTCTCTAAATGCATTTACTAACACTCCATTCCTTTTTATTGAGAATTCACTTCTTGAAGGATCCCAAAAACTTCCTGCATATACAGTTGAACCTCTATGTGAATAATTTTCATTTACATTTATATCTATAGCTACACCATAAGAATGATGAGATAATTTTCCGCTTCCTCCATTATTCATAACTCTGTAACTATACCCTGTAGCCGAATAGACTTTAAATCCTTGATCTTGAGCTTTTTGCAATGCCTTTTGCACATCTGCTGCTAGTTTTTGGTGTACAGTAATATTTCCTGTAGTTTTCGTTCCATCTTTTTTAGTTAAAGCCACTTGCACAGTAGTTAAATATTTTTCACAGTCAGACTTAGTAGTTGGCACCCCCTGTGGAAATAGATAACGTAATTTTTCAGATGAAGATCCTTGAGTAAGTGCTCCACCCTCTGGTGCTGTTTTTCCATGATATCTATTATATATTTCCTGTGCATAATTTTCTCTTTGAGTTAAATTCGTATCAGCAGAACTCTCATACACATTATGAAAATTGTCTGTTGCTTCTTTTACATTTGGCTGAGATTTTTTACATCCATATGATTGCATTTCTTTTAATAGAAATTCTATTTGAGTGTCTTCATCGTCTATACCTGTTCCTTTAGTTTTTGCTAAATCGTATAATCCAGCTTTTCTACTAGAATATGTCCATTGTGCTAAACCATATCCTGCAGAATCACTAATAAACTGCTGTCTAGAATACGCTCCACTATTTACTTTTTGAGTATATACTTCATCAGAGCCTACTCTAGATTCATATGAATTTTGTACGTTATTTGATTTAAACCCAGACTCTTTCATAAAGTTACCCATTGCACCTGCTGTTGCATATTCGTCATATCCTGCTCCTATTAAAGCAAACCATACCTTTTCTTCGAAGCTACCTCCATAGTAGTACCCTGAAGTAGTAGAAAACTCACTTGGCTCGTATATACTAAAATCATAATCTATTTCACTTACTTTTTTTCTTCCTGTATATATATCAAATAAATCTCTTGTTATTTCTTCTAAAGATACTGTTTTATCGTTTGAGGCAATTAATTCATATAATGCATCCTCTGCTGAAAGTAAATTACTATTTGGAGATGATTTTTGCCCTAATCCATCTTCTATAGTGTATTTAATATATTTATCATTTTTCGTCAAATCGTTTAAATTAAATACTTTTTTTTCAGACTCTACCTTTAGAAGTGATAAAAATCTTTCCCATTTTGGTGTTACTTTTGATGATGATTTTTCATATTTCGTTGTAGTTATTTGAGTTGTAATAGTTGTTTTTTTATCTGTATCTTTTTCTTTTATTTTTGTTTCTGAAGAATCTTCAGAATATGAAGTATTTTTACTAGTACTTGATGGAAGTGAATATGTAAATTGTGCATCTTTTAAATATCCATGACTATCTGCTACTTCTCTATAATCTCCATCATCGCCTTCTGTACTAGTTGTTTCATTTTCTGTAAGTTCATCAACTTTTTCGTATACTGATGTATAATGTTGTATCCATGTATCTGCTTCTGAAACACATAATTGCTCTGTTGTTGTGTTATTCCAATTTTCAGTAATTCTATATGAAACTGCAGATACATTTTTTTCTATTGTTATAGGATATGTATCTAGTTTATTTCCTCCTTGTTCTGTAACTACTTGTCCTTTGTCATTTTTTACAGTAACTTTATACTTAACATATTTTTCTAATTTAAAATTAGCAGTATATCCATAATCTTCTTTTGTATATGTGTCCATTGTATTATCTTGTACATCAACTACAATTTTAGGAGTAAATGCTGCTCCATTTTCTTCTTCTCCTTCTTCTTTTAACATAGCAAGCTTAGCAATTTCTTCACAAAAATGTGGATTAGCTGAAATCATTAAAAAGGCTAAAGGATATTCAAATGGCATTGTATATTTTTGTACTACACTTTGATAATCAATTCTACTTACATCAATTGTAAAATCATAACTATAATCATCTTGCATCCCTTCTTCTTTTGCATATGAACTATAAGTCACTTTCTTTTCATTAGAAGAAAGCGTTGCTATAATCAGATTATAATCTTCATCTAAAGTAAAATATGTTTTTAAACTATTATATGCACTTTCTACATCTGGTTTATTAAAATATACTTGCTCTTGAGTTTCCTCATCATCTAATTTTACTCCAAATTTTGCAAGTTCTTTTCTATAGTCCGTATATTTCATAAATTCTAGTAATTGTTCTGAACCATCTTTATACTTTCTATTAAATTGAACTGTACCTTGCAATTCTCCTTTTTTTACAGGTGTACCTATTTTACCTCTTTCTCTTAAATCTGGAAAAGAAGAAACTGCTTCTGCTTGTAAAAATGTAACTAATGTAGAATAATCATCATCATAAAATCCAAGTTCTGTTGGATTTATTCCTGCTCTTTTTAGATAATCCTTTACATTTTCAATATATGTATCTGAATCTACTTTTATTTCTCTTTTATCTTCATCTATCTGAGTAATTTTTTTTATCTGCCCTGAACTATCAGATGTACTTTCTTGAGCCATTTTAGACATTTCATCAAAAGATTCCTTTTTTATTGCCCACCAGAATGAAGCTATTGCTATAATAATTCCTATTACAATTGCTATTATAAATAACCACTTTAGTCCAATTTTTTTTAAAAATTTTTTTACTAATTCTTTAAATTCTCTTTTTCCTTTATTTTTGGCCGTATTTAATGCATCTTTTCCTGCTTTTTTTATTTTTCTTCCTGTCTCATCTTCATACAATTCATTATTTTCATCATCATCGTACATTTTATCACCTCGATTCTTGTTGTATTTAATTTTTATATATTAACTTCAATTTTTGTCTTTTGGTTGTTATTAGAATTTTCAAGGTAATTTAATACAATATCCTCAAATACTGCTTTTCTTGCAGAATTTGTTTTTAATTCTTTAATATATTTTATTCTTATTTTATTTGTTGCATTAGGCATTATTTTTAAAAGTGTATCTGCTACTTCGTGTCCTGTAGCATAATATTTAACATCATTTTTATCCAATAAATACATTGTTCTTGTTTTTTGTTTTGTATCTAACAATAATGGATTTTGTGTAAGGTTTGTTATATTAAATTCATATATTTCATATTCCATATATACAAGTTTTTTAGTGATATTCACTTTTAAATTGTTTACATTAGTAGTTCTTTCTATATTCTCGCTTTTTACAAAACTACTGATGTTTAATTTGTTTTCATTATTTTGTTCTACTATTGTATAGTAGTCTTCTGATAAGCTTTCTTCCTGGTTTCCAGTACTTAATCCGTTATTATATAATTGTACTTTATATGTATTTCCATAATATTTTTCTTTACTATATAATCTTTGTTCTTTAAAATTAACTTTTATATAATTATTATTAAATGTTTCTATATTTTTAAAAACTTCGTTCTTGCAATCATCTGATAATAAATTATAAGCATTATTAATATCTTTTGAATTACAATATTTTATAAATTGATCTATTATTAATTCTTTATTTTCTTTTACTTGTTCTTCAGTTACAGCTTCATTTATATCCATTTTATTTTCATACAAAGTTTCATCAATATATACTTTATTTGACTCTTCACTATTTTTTAATATGGTTAAATGATCTAAAACTTGTATTAATATTATTACTAAAATTATTATAAATATTGTAATCCAAAAAACTCCGCTTATTTTGATTATATAATCTAAAAATTTTATTCATATACTAACTACTCCTAGAATAATCCTCTAATATCTCTTAACATTTCTTTTTGTTGTCTTATTTGAGTCTCACTAACTCCTCTATCTTTTAGTCTGTTTCCAATTGTCTCTACATCTTTTTCATTGTTTACATTTTTAGCTAACTTAGCTGCTGCAATTCTCTTGCTATCTGCATAATCTTTTCCTACACCCTTTGCTTTTGATTTCATTGCTTTTATTATTACTTCATTGTCTGTTACTCCATGTTTTCTATATTCCATAGCCTTTTCCATAGCTTCTTTATATTGTTTATCAAAAGCTTTTTGATATTGTTCTTTAACTTCTTTGCTCTTCATAAATGCTTTATCTGATTGTTTATTTAAGTATTCTTGATATCTTTCTTTTCCTTCATATTTATGATATCTCTCTCTTATGTTGCTTACTTCACCTGACACTTTTCTATAAGCACTAGATACTCCAGAAGGTACTTTTGCTACTGTATCAGTTCCAACTTTTCCTATTGCTCCACCTGCACCAGCTCCTGCTAAACCATATTTAAGAACATTTGTATAATCATCTGAAGCTAAACCTGCTGCAATACCAATAGTAGCTCCTGTTCCTGCCATAGTTAAAGTTGCTGCTCCTTTTGCTACACTACCTAGTCCCTTTCCTACTGTTGGAAGTGCTGCTGCTATTCCATTTGCACCTCTCGTAAATACCTTTTCCACCATTTTAACAGGCTTAGAAAATGCTTTTGCCTTTTCGACTTTTGGTTCTGGTAATCTTATATTGACATTTGGATCATCTCCCGTTTTAGCTTTTTCATCTTCCATATCTTTTATTTCAGGTACCTTAACATTTACTCCCATATTATTTACAAGTTCAGGTCCTGCCGCATTTTCTTCTGAATTATCATTTGCTGCTGATAGTTGCTGTCTTCTTGTCTCATCTACATTTGTTGAATCTGAAGCATTATTTACTTCCACATTTTGAACACCATTTATTCCAAGTGCTTCATTCATATATGCATCTTCTGCATCTGCTCCTTGATCTGCCTTTCTGTCTGAAATAGCTACTGGTTGTTCTTGTGTTCTAATTCTATTATTACTATTTGAAGAACCACTTTCTACTTTTGATGCTATATTTTTTGCATTCTTTACGCCTTTAGAAATGCTATTAATTGCTTGCATTGCAATTGCTCCTCCAACAGCTCCTCCCATTGCGCTTTCTCCAATAGGTGCTTTTCTATCAAATCCAAAGAATTTCTTTAATATTTTTTCTGCTGGTAGCATAAATCCAAGTACAACTAATGCATATATCATATTATCAGTTGCCATTGTAATAGCTGAACCTATTAAAACAGTATATAATAATAGATGGAATGGTTGTATTAATAAAGTAAATATGAACTCTTTTATCCACATGTTAAACGCTTGTGCACTTCCATCATTCATTTTATCTAATGGATAAGAAAGAGCTATTAATGGTGAAATCATTATTAAGAATATCATATAAATTAATCTTTTTAAATATTTCCATGTAAACATAACTGTGTACATAACCATTACTGCAAATATTATTGTATATCCCATATAGCTTACTTCATTATTTTGTAATCTATCTTCTCCATCTACATTTGAATATTCAAGTTGAGAATATATTCTGGCCATTCCTGTAAAGTCCGTAGTTATTTTTACATTACTCCAATCTAAAGTTTCACTATCTGACATTCCTCCTATTTGTTTTAAAGCTTTTTCTGTATCTTCATCTGCACTTTCTTTATATTTTGATAAATTCAATTGCAATGCTGGATACTGTATACTTTGTTTAATTGTACTTGTTAACATTTCTGTCATTGAAAAAGCAAATGCCATTATATAATGCATAAAGAATATTAAAAACATTCCTATTAACCAATCTACTAGCATTTCTTTATATTTTACTTTAGAATTTGCTGTAGAAGATATAATAATTCTAATTCCTATATATAATAGTACACTTAGCATTATTACTATTGCCAAATTTCTTAATGCTATATACCACGTACTTATTATACTTTTAAACTGCATTGCTGGAGTTTCTTTGTCATTTCCATCTTTGTCTTTATAGTCTGAGTATTCTTTAGGATTTATAATATTAGCATTTAAAAAGGGTACTTCATCTGAAAATATTTTTTCTGGTGTAACTAAATATATTGGCACATCAAATTTATCAGGGAATATTCCTTCTTCACTTAATTGTTTTATTATCTTTATATTATTAACATAAGATTTAATTGGATGAAACCAACTCATTGCACAATTAAAAATATATTTTCCTACCAATTTTACATTGGACTCTGTTTCTAAATGCAATACCGAATCTCCTTGTTGCCCTGCCACTAATTGCCCCATTATATGCATTATAGAATCACCAAGTCCTGCAACCAATTGTTGAACTGGTGTAAATAAAACTCCTGCAAAACCTTCTTTGCTAGCTCTACTAATATTAGGCGTTATAAATTCAAATAATAGTATTACTACTAATATTGATATAATTATCTTTTGTAGTATGTTTTTTTGTGTAAATAAGTTCATACTAATATTTTCCTCCTAGTAATCATTTTGATTCTTTCTCATCTGCACTAACTTATTGATATTTGTTTCAACAAATTCAAATTCTTTTGCAGTTGGTTTTATCTGAATAATTGCTGTATCTGATCCTACTTTTAAAAGTCCTTCTCCTTTTAAACATGTAACTAAGAAGTTTGCTTCTCCAGAACTTAATTTAAATACTTCTTTTAAGTATTCTATTTCAGATTTATCTTGTGCTAAAAATAGTTTTGTATCTGAAGATGTTAATACAGCTTGTGCTTCTGGTTTCTCATAAAAGTCTTGGAATCTTTGTGAAATTATAGCAAGTGATACATTTCTTTTTCTTGCTCTACGTGCCATAGTATTTAAAAAGTCTACGGCTTCTGGGTATGGAAGTAACATCCATGCCTCATCAACAAGCACTCTCTTCTTTGAAGCTTTTGTTCTATCTTCACTATTTTTCTTTACATATTTTTCCCAAATCCAAGAAAGTAAAATTTGTTGAGCAAGTGGTCTTGCAAATCTTTCCTCTAATTGAGATATGTCTAAGTTTATAAATAATGAGTCATCTAATAAATCAAATGTTGATTGTCCATCAAAATAAGCCATTTGTCCGTTATATTCTCTTATATATTGTTTCATAACTTTTATTAAGTAACTATAATGGAATTGATAATCTGGGTTTTTATTTTCTTCTGCTTTTCTTAATATTCTCTTATACCAAGAACCAATTGTTGGCATATTTTTTCTTTTCTTTCCTAATGTGTTATTTTCGTCCGCTTCGTATAAACTTGAAGGGTCACTATTTACATTTATAGCTTGATATTCTTCTGCTACAGATTCAGATATAATTTGCTTTGTAAGTTCGTTTACATCTTGAGATCTTGTACTACCTCTTGCCATAGTAAGTAACGCTTGCGTAACGTCTTCTACTTTACTTTCAACATTTAATACATTTTTTGTTTTTCCTGTTATTTCGTCTTTTGCAAGCTCTGTTTCTATATCAAATAAGTTTATAACTGTTTTAGATGTTGGGCTAATTACTACATTTATTCCGCCCAAACTTTCTGCAACTATTCTATATTCACCTTCAGCATCTAATGCTAAACTTTGTATTCCCATTAATACTGCTGAACGAGATATTAGAGTTTTCATCGTTACAGATTTACCAGCACCAGACTTAGCAAATATAACCATGTTATAGTTTGTAAGTGATGAATGGAAATTATCAAATAATATTGGTACTCCTGTTTGTTTATTAAATCCTAAAGGAATTCCTGTAGGATGTCCTACTTCTGATGTTGTGAATGGAAATATTGTTGCCATTGAACGTCTATCAAATGTATGTACTTTCTTTACTTTATCTTCCATTAAAGGCAAGTTACTTTTAAATGCTTCTTCTTGCATTGCCCATGCACTTTTTATTCCAACTAATGATTTTGACATTTCTGTTGCTAATAATTTTGTATATCTATCTAAGTCTTCTAAACTATATGTAAATAATGTTGATATAACAGATGCTTCAAATAATTTATTATATCCTGCTGCAATTTCATCTCTTAGTTGTTCTGCTTCAAATCTTTTTTGAGCTAATGTACTCTCTCTATTTATATTTCCTCTATCTGCTGCAACTATTCTTTCTGTTTCTAGTTCATTTATTGTTCTATTTAATTCATTTTGTGAACGTGATTCTGGAATAGGGTTTATATAAACTGATGTATTTATATCTCCAAATACATACATATCTCTAAACAATTCTGGGAATGTTGCCATTCTTGGAAGTTCAGATACAAAGAAACTTCTTGCATATCTTGTTACATTAGAAATAATTTCTAAGTGGTCAATATTACTTGCATCTATTCCAGAAGGGGCAATAAGTTCTTTTATAGTTTTTTTCTTTAAAATTTGATATTCATTTGGGTTTGAATAATCGTTATTAAGCTGTCTTTGTCTTTCTTGTTCTCTTTGTTTTCTCTTGTTTAACATCTTCTTTTGTACCTCCTTCACGTTCTATTCTTTCTTCTTCTATCTTATTTATTGCTTCTTGCGCAATATCTTGTCCTACTATTTGTGCGTTTTCTTCTAGTATTAATTGAGCTATTTCGTCTATTATGTCATCTTTATTTTCTCTTTTTTCTTCTAAAGCTTTTTGTTTTTCAGATTTAACTTCTGTTATTTTTTGTTTTGCTTTTTCAAAAGCTTCTTCTTCTATTTGCTTATCTAATTGGTTCATTTGCTTATCTAATACATCTGGTGCTGTACTATATAATTCATCATATCCTGCTTTTAAAGCCTTTTCTATTCCGTATGTATCTGCTTCATCTCTGTTGTATGCCATATATAACAATTCAACTAGTTCATTAGATGTCATTATTTTTCCATTTACTCCACAAACGCTTAATGTTCTTATTACAGATTGTGCTCTTGTATAAAGTTCAGAAAATGCTGTATTTATTTTTTCTTCTTTATCTAAATTTGCATCATCTAAGTCTTCCATAAAATATGGTATTATTACATAGTATTTTTTATTTAATACGTTTTTGTTTAAGCTCATTCTTTCTGTATTGTATATAATATCTTTTCCATATTCATACAAATTCTTTCTTTTTGTTAATTCAAAAAATTCTTTATTTAATTGTTCTTCTGTATACTGTCCAGATCTTAGCATTTGATTGTACTTTAATTCTTGTTTTTCATATGCGCCTTCTGTTTCTCTCATTTTGTCTTTAAATGATTGTATACTATTATTTAAATTTACAGTTCTTGTTTGAGTATATATTTGTACAGGGTGTCTTATAGTATTTAAGAATTGAACAAATCCTTCTTCTACACTATTCTTTTCCATTTCAGACATTAAGTCATAGTTTACACCTTGGCATTCTACAACCATTATGTATCTCATACCATTTTTTTGTGCAATCATATTATCTACAACAGTATCAAATTCCATAAAATTCATTATTGAATCTGTTGTATATTCTTTAAATGTTCTTTTTCTAGATTTTGGTTGTGTATCTCCAGTGTTATTAGTTTGTTTTTCTCCTTCTTCTTTTCTTTTAGATGAAAAGTATATAAATACTAATGCACATAGTAAAACTACCATAATAGCTATTACAACTGTTAATACTGTTGACAATAATTGTATATTATCCATTCTTTTCTTCCTCCTTTGTATAAATATATATTTTCTTTCCTTTTTTCTTAAACATTACTGCTCTTTTTATAATGTCATCTATATTTTCTCCGCCTACAACTTTACTAAATTTAAAGCTTCCTATCTCTGGCATTTTTATTGTTCCTATTCCAAATCCTAATAGTGCAAACACAGCAACTATAACGATTCCTACTATTGTTAATTTAAGTGATGAAAATATAAAGTAAAAAGGTAATCCTAATAACCCTCCTACTGCTGTATATATTAATGCTTTTGTAGAAAATATAAATAGTATTCTTCCTTCTCCTTTTACATTTCTTGGTATGTTGTATGTACCCATACAATTGCCTCCTTTTCATATGTATATAATTTCTCTAAATAAAGTATAACATAAAGCTTTTAAAAATGTAACAAAAACACAAAAAAAAATGCACTTTTGTGCATTTTTCTTATTTTTGTAACATTTTTGTAATTTTTTTGTAATATTACTTAACTATTTGATGAAAAATTACCAATTACATTATATAAAATATTTACTATTGTACTTGCTGCAAATATTAATAAAGCACCAACTACATATGGCATCATAGTTTTTTTATATTCTGCTTTTTCTTCAGCACTACCTACCATATATTTTATACCTAATACTAATAAAATAACTACTGCAATTATAATTCCTAATACTTGTATTGTACCTATAATTTTACTACCTAAATTTGTCATGCTAGTACTAGTAATTGTAGCAGTTTTGTCACCACTTAAAGAAGTTATTATAGCTGAACCAAATACAATATTTGCTAAAGAGCATAATATAGCTAAAATCATTAAAATAGTTGTTATTATTTTAACTTGCTTTTTCATAGTTTATTTCCTCCTCTTTTTATTATATAATTATATTTTAATTTATTTTTTTACATTTTTCAATACTTTTTCTTATTTTTTTTACTTTTTTATTGTTTTAATGTTAAAACTACTAATTTCCAAATCGTAAAAGCACCAAATATAATAATACAACCTATAAAATATGGAAGCAATAATGCTTTTACATCTGCTTTTCCTTCTACACCTTCTGTTATAAATTTAATTCCAAGTATTCCTCCTACAATAAATGCTGCTATTATAGCAATTATTAATAAAATATTATATAAAGTATTTGATAAATTCGTTATTCCATCATCTTTTAAAGTTTTAATATTAGAGTCATTACTTGCTATAAAGTTATCTCCCTGTTTCATTATATCACCAAATGTTGTAGCATATGTTTTAGGCATAACTGTTAATATTAAAAGAAAAAATGTCATCATTAATATTATCATTTTTTTAGTTTTTTTCATTTTCTTTATTCTCCTTTCTTTTAACCATTAATTACTGCATTTATTATATTAAGAATTGTTGATGTTCCAAATAGTAATATCATTCCTATCAAAACAGGTAACATAGTTTTTTTATATTCAGCTCTTTCTTCTATACTTCCTACCATATATTTTATTCCTAATATCATAACAGAAGATATAGACACTATTATTCCTATTGTTGTAATAGTTCCTATTAATTTTTCAGCCTTACTCTTTCCAGTTCCCAAATCTTCTCCTTTTACTTCTGTTGGTTTGTAGTTATCTGGATTTATTATTGTAGTTCCGCTTAAATCTGATGTTGTTGTATCGGTTGCACGACTTCTTCCTCCACCACCATGACTTGCACTTACTTGTGTTGAAGTATCAACTTTTATTTCATTTTCTATTTTTGCATAGCAACTTGTATTTATAGTAACAGCCATTAAAATTATTGCTATTAATATTATATTTCTTATTTTTTTCATTTTACCTCACCTATTTATATTATATCTTATTTTTAATCTCTTTTCAACTTTAATTTACAGTATATATCAAAAATCTTTCAATTTCTCCTGTTTGTTTGTAATTTTCCCTTATAAAGTTTGTTACTTTTTTACTTTCTTGAAAAATTTCATCATCTTCTTTTAGTATTAAAATTTCGGCATTTTTCAATTGTTTTATCTTTTCTATAAATCCGTCTTCTCCTCCTTTTCCAAAGTTTCCATAGAATGGCAAATCCATATCTCCATTATTTTTGTTTAATATATTCATGTACAAATTTGAGTAATATGATATTACTTTTACTTCTACACCTTCATTATTTCTCATTTTTATATAGTTGCACATATTTTCTATTTCTTTAAGTGTTTCTTTATCTGCTATTGTTCCATAATATGGGCTTGTTTTTTCAAAATAATAATCGTTTTTATTTATTTCTATAAAATATACTATATTTACACAAATGCTCATAACCATATATATATATGTTATTATTGTAATTGCCCTCTTCTTTTGTTTTTCGCCATTCTCGAAAATATCTCTTATTATTATTATGTATAATGCATATATCATTGATATAAAAAAAACAAATCCTGATATATACATATGGGCAAAATTAAAAATAGGATAAGAAATAGCAATCATAAATATTGAAATAGGAAACAATGTTCTTATATTTATTTTTTCTCTTAATTTAAATTTAATTTTTTTATTGTAAGTAAGTAATATCATAATTATTGATACTATTACTTCAAATACTACGAAAATAATTTTATCTATTCTACATTTCAAATTTTCTGTTGCAAATTCTGATATTCCTAAAAATGCATAATTTATAAAATCGTACATATTATAGTTTTTAATTGCTAATAAATACATAGCAAACAATAATAAAAATGTTGTAATTTGTACAAATGTATATTTAAATACTATTTTTATTTTTTTATATTTTAATAAATTGCTTAAGGCAAGTCCACATATATAATATATTCCTATATTTTGTTTTGTCATGAAAACTAAAAATATTATTATTCCTTGTATTATATTATCTATAATATTTCTTTTGTATTTTAATGCATTTATTATTCCTAATATAATAAATGTTATTGCAAACATATTGTAACTTGCCATGTTAATAATTAAAACTGTAATTATTGTTATAGCTACTGTAAATAATGTTGCATCTATATTTTTCATTTTTATTTTTCTGTATAATATATATATTTCTAAAAACAAAAATAAATATATAATAAAAAATGCATATATTTTATATACCATCATGTTTGTTCCAAACATTTTTAAAAATATTTCTCCTAAGTAAAAAAACAATGGTGTTATTATAACATTCATATCTTTATATATGGTATATCCTTTTGTCATTTTGTATATATTTGAAAAGTTCCATAAGTCATCACCTGCTTCTAATTTCATATTAAAAGTAAATGCAGATAATATTACAATTAGTATTAATATTATTTTTAAATATTGTTTTTTCTTCATTTTTACTTTCCTTTATAGATTTTTAATCATTTTATTATAAAACAAAAAAATATACAACCTTTAAATTGTATATTTTTTACGCTTATATTTATTAACTTCTCACCAATACTTCTTCATGTGTTTTTTCATAATCTCTTCTATAGTACCTTGCTATTAATTCATCTAATTCAACGCTCAATTTATAAGTTATAGTGTAATCTTGTCCTGTTAGAATGCTTTCGTTTAATTTTTCTCTTAATTTACAAATTTCATCATTTAACATATAACCACACTCCTTTTTTCGTCTTTTTATCTTTTGTATATTTATAAGTTACCATATTTTTACATTTAAGTCAACAAAAAAATACTCATTTATGAGTATTTTTTGCAACTTTCGTATTTCATTTTTTTATATTTTTTTACCTTTTTCGACATTATATTTTATTTTGTTTTAACAACCGACAAAATGCATTTATTTTCGTCAAATATTTCATCTAATATTTGTTTTGTAAATTCTGCAGTTACTGTAGAATATTGTTCTATATAATCAAATGATTCTATATTTTTAAAATAATCTGACAATAACATTCTTGCTACATCTGAAATGTTATTATATTCTACTACATAATCTCCATATATTTTCTTTTTTATTCTTTCAAATCTTTCTTCATCAAATTCATTTTTTAAGTTTTGTATTTCTTTTAGTAATTCTTCTTTTATTTTTTCTGGATTTTTAGATTGTCCGCCTATAAGAACATGTGCATAATCACTTGTAAATTCATAATCTAAATCTGGCTGTCCCATAAGTAGTCCTTCATTATATAATTTTTGGTATAGTTTAGAGCTTTTTCCTATTAACATATTTAATAATATTTCTATTGCTATATGTCTTGTCACTAAGTTTTCTTGATTAGTTTTATCTTTAAAACCAATCATGAATAAAGGTTTACTTACTTCCATTTTTGTTTCTTTATATTTTTTATTTATTTCTTCTTTTTCTGTAGGATATATTCTTTTTATTTCTGCTTGTTTTTCTCTTTTTACTAATCTTTTCTTTACTTCTTCTAGCATTTCTTCTGGATTAAAATCTCCACATAGTACCATTACCATATTTGATGGATGATAAAATGTATTATAGCATTTATATAAAACTTCCTTATCTATTTTACTAATAGATTCTACTGTTCCTGCTATATCTATTTTTATTGCATTTTTTTCGTACATGCAATCTAATGCATTCATATATAATTGCCAACCTGGATCATCATCATACATTCCTATTTCTTGTGAGATTATTCCTTTTTCTTTTTCTACGTTTGCATCTGTAAAATATGGATGTTGAACATAATCCATTAATTCATCTAATGCAGGAAGAAAATTTGAAGTTGTTTCAAATAGATATGCTGTATGGTTATTAGTTGTATATGCATTTGCGTCTACTCCTAATGACATTAATACGTCTAGGCTATTTTTTCCATTTTCTTGTTCAAACATTTTATGTTCTAAAAAATGTGCTACACCATCTGGAACATATATTTCTTCTTTTGTATTTGGTTCTACGAAATGATTATCTATTGATCCAAAATGTGTACCCCATATTACATATTTTTTATTTGTAGTGTTTTTAGGTAATAACATTACAGTTAAGCCATTTTCTAACTTTTCTACATATAATTTTTCCTTTATTTTAAGGCTTTCTATTATTTTCATTTTCTCCTCCTATTTAGTCTTTTAAGAAATATATTGTATTTATTTCTATTTGATTTGCTACATTTTGTATTTGCTCTTTTGTAACTTTTTCTACTATTTGTTTATATTCTTCTACAGTAACATTTTTATTAGCCAATTCTTGACCATAACAATAGCTTATTTGTGTGTCTTGTTCTTCTGTTATATTGTTTATTGTTGCATAGATCAAATTCTTTGCACTTTCTATTTCTTCTTGTGTAAAGTTTCCATTTTTCATATCTTCTAATTGTATTTTTATAATATCCAATGCTTTTTCATAATTTTCTATTTCTATTCCTGCTCTTACAAATATTACTTGTTTTCTCTTTACATAGTTAGATGAACATGTATATGCTAGACTTGCTTTTTCTCTTACGTTTTGGAATAGTTTTGAATTAGCACCCACTCCTAGAATTGTGTTATATACCATTGTTATATAACTTAAGTCTTTTCCTTCTCCTAGCACATTCATTCCTATTACTAGTTTTCCTTGTGTTACTTCCATACTGTCTTCTATTGTTTTAATTTCTTCTTTTTTTGTTTTATTTTTTGATGTAATTGCATTTATTTTTCTTGGTAGAAGCTTATTTATGTTTTCATCTTTTTCTAGCGTTTCTTCTATTTTATTTATAGATTCTCCTGATGCAAATATATCTATTTTACATTTTTGTATCATTTCTAAGTAGTATTCGTATAAGTCTTTTGCTGTTATTTTTTCTAAATCTTCTATATATCCATATTTATATAATCCATATGGTTCATCTTTGTACATTTCTTCTATACATCTTTCTAATGCATAGCTTGCTTTATTGTCTATTTTTCCTTCTATTATTTGTTTTAAATTTTCTTTTTCACCATTTATATATTCTTCTTTAAATGCTCCATTTTCTGTAATTGGATTTAAAACTATTTCTAATAATAATTTTATTGCTTCTTGCGCTAAGTTTTCTTTTTCTGGTAAAAACTGGTCATCTATTACTTCTAAATAGAATTTTATATTATGGTAGTCTCCTGTTTTTTCTATTCCACAGTCAAATTCTGCACCATACATTTCTTCTAATTTTTTACTTATTAATTCTTGTGTTGGAAATTTTTGTGTTCCTCTTCTTAATACTGCTGTTAATAAAGCATTTTTTGTTACATTTTCTCTTGTTAATGGCATACTCAAAAAAATAGCAAATAAATTTGTTTTAAATTTATTTGTATTTATTTCATGAAATTTTATTCCTTCTTTTATTTCTATCTTTTTATCTAACATATTTTTCCTCCTATTTTTTATATTATAATACAAAAATAAAAAAATATACAAGATGTTTCCTTGTATATTTTTTGTTTTTAATTTAATTTTGCTTTTACTATTTCGTTTATTGTTTTTCCATCTGCTGCAGGTCCAATTTTTGCCTTTGCTTCTTTCATTACTGTTCCCATATCTTTCATTGAACTTGCTCCAGTAGTTTTTATTATTTCTTCTACTATTTTCTCTATTTCTTCTTTAGATAATGGCTTTGGTAAATATTCTGCTAATATTTCTATTTCTTTTTTTACTTCATCTATTAAGTCTTGTCTTCCACTTTTTTCATAGTCTGGTAATGAATCTTTTCTTTTTTTAGATTCTTTTGCTATTATTTCTGTAATTTGTTCATCATTTAATTCTATGTGTTTATCTTTTTCTACTTGTAATATTGCTGCTCTTACCATTTGAATAACGTTTTTTCTCGTAACATTTTTTTCTCTCATAGATACTTTCATATCTTCTAATAATTTTTCTTTTAACATTTATATTCCTCCTTATTTTCTCTTTCAAACTATAATATATAATTATTTTTATGCCTTGTTGTCGCGGTCTCCTTTTTTATAACTTAGTATGTCGACCGCTTCAATCGCACTCGCGAAATCGCTCGTTTGGTCGCTACGCAGCATTGCAAATAATTATATATTATAGTTTGAAAATAAAATACTGTTTAAAAAAAGTTGGAAATTATGGTATTCCATCAATTTCCAACCTCCACTTCAATTAAAATTTTCTTTTTCTTGCAGCCTCTGATTTTTTCTTTCTTTTTACACTTGGTTTTTCGTAGTGTTCTCTTTTACGAACCTCTTGTAATACGCCATTTCTTGCACATTGTCTTTTAAATCTTTTTAGGGCGTCTTCTATATTTCCATTATTTACTTTAATCTCTGACATTTAAATATTCCCCTCCTTCCGGTAACTACACTTTTTTGTGCGGGATATGTATTTTCTTTACACGTTATGTATTATAACTTAATTCATTACTTTTTGTCAATACAAGTATACAATTTTTTGTAAAATTTACCATAATTAGAAAAAGGAAATGCCAAAACCTTACCCCAAAAGGTCCAGGTTATAATGGGGTAACAATTATTTAATAAATTATCTATTACCCCATTATAACCTGGACCTTTTGGGGACCTATTTTATCCTACATCTTTATTTAGTCCATCCCATATTACTACTTCATTTTGTTCTAAACTTTTCTTTACATCTATTATTCTTTGATTTGAAGAGCCTCTAAATCTTAGCTTTGGATCTTTTAATTCATCTACAAATCTTCCATCTACTATGTAATCTATGTTGTCTAACATTGCTTTTGTAGTTTCTCTATGTTCTTCTTTTATCATTTGCCCTAGTATTTGTTTATCAAATGTAAATCCTGTATAACACCATATTTTCTTATCTGGATATGTTTCTTTTACTTTTTTTATTAATGGAACTAGTCCTTCTTGATTTGTTTTTTCAAATGGTTCTCCCCCTAAAAGACTTAATCCTGTAATATATTCTGGTTTTAAATCATCTATTATTTCTTTTTCCTCTTTTTCAGTAAAGTCATTTCCATAGTTAAAGTCCCATGCTTCTCTATTAAAACAATTTTTACAATGATGGTTACATCCGCTTACAAATAGTGATACTCTAACTCCAGGTCCATTTGCTACATCACAATTTTTTATTTTTGCGTATTTCATTTTTAGCCTCCTTTAGTTAATGTTGCTTTTTTTATAAGTGTAATACTCTTGCTTTTATTTCTTTTGTTTTTCCTTCATTCCAGAAGTTTTCTCCTAAGTATCCGCATGTTCTTCTTGTTACGTTCATTTTATTTTTATCTTTGTTTCCACAATTTGGGCATTCCCATTCTAGGTTATCATTTATTATTATTTCTCCGTCAAATCCACATACATGGCAATAATCTGATTTTGTATTAAATTCTGCATATTGAATATTGTCGTAAATAAATTTTACTAAATCTTCTAATGCTTTTAAATTATGTCTCATATTTGGTATTTCAACGTAAGAAATTGCTCCTCCAAGTGATAATTCTTGGAATTCACTTTCAAATTTTAATTTTGAAAATGCATCAATTTTTTCTCTAACATCAACATGATAAGAATTTGTATAATACCCTTTATCTGTTATGTCTTTTATTTCTCCAAATTTTTCTTTATCTATTCTTGCAAATCTGTAACATAAACTTTCTGCTGGTGTTCCATATAATGCAAATCCAAGTCCTGTTTCTTGTTTCCATTTTGCTGTTGCATCTCTTAAATGTTTCATTACTTTTATTGCAAAGTCATGTCCTTCTGGAGTAGTGTGTGATACACCTTTCATTAGTTTTGTAAGTTCATATATTCCTATATATCCTAATGAAAGTGTTGAATATCCACCTTTTAGTAATTCATCTATTTTTTCTCCTGGTTGCATACGAGCTATTGCTCCATATCTCCAATGTATTGGGCTTGTGTTTGATGTTGTTCCTAATAAAGCATAATGTCTGCACATTAATGCTTCCTTGCATAATTCTAGTCTTTCATCGAATAATTTCCAGAATTTTTCTTCGTCTCCATCTGCTATAATACCAATTTGAGGTAAGTTTATACTTACAACACCTTGATTGAATCTTCCTTCAAATTTGTAATTTCCGTTTTCATCTTTCCATGGTGATAAGAAACTTCTGCATCCCATTGGGCTAAATACATTTCCTTCATAATTTTCACGCATTTTCTTTGCTGAAATATAATCTGGATATAATCTTTTAGCTGAACATTTTACTGCAAGTTTTGTTAAATAGTCATATTCTCCACCTTTTAAGCAGTTATGTTCATCTAGTACATATATTAATTTAGGAAAAGCTGGTGTAACATATACACCTTTTTCATTTTTTATTCCTTCATATCTTTGTTTAATAATTTCTTCAATTATCATTGCATTTTCTTTAATATATGGATCATCTTTTTTTAGATTTAAGAATATTGTTACAAATGGTGATTGTCCATTTGTTGTCATTAATGTATTTATTTGATATTGAATTGTTTGTACTCCTGCTGATATTTCTTTTTTTAGTCTTTGTTTTGTTAATCTTTCAATTATATCTTCTGATAATTCATCTCCAAATTCTTTTTCAAAAGATTTTTTGAATTTATCATAACTTTTTCTTACATACTTTCCTAAGTGGCTAATATCTACAGATTGTCCACCGTATTGGTTTGAAGCCACTGCTGCTATTATTTGTGTCATTACTGTACATGCTACTTGGAAACTTTTTGGTGATTCTATTAATTTTCCATTCATTACTGTTCCATTATCCAACATATCTCCTATGTTTATTAGACAACAGTTAAATATTGGTTGTAGGAAATAATCCATATCATGAAAATGTAAAATTCCATCTTCATGTGCTTTTGTTATCTTCTCAGGTAATAAAATTCTTTTTGTTAAGTCTTTTGAAACTTCTCCAGCTATGTAATCTCTTTGTGTTGAAGCTAGTACTGCATTTTTGTTTGAATTTTCTTCTAATAGTTCTTTATTTTGATTTTTTATTAATCCTAATATTGATTCGTCTGTTGTGTTTGCTTTTCTTACTAGCGCTCTTGTATAACGATATATCATGTATTTTTTTGCAAGTTCAAATTTTTTTAAATCCATTAATTGTTGTTCTATTATATCTTGTATATCTTCTACTAGTATTCTTTTTTTATCAAGTTCCTCTATATATTTTGATATTTCTCTTATTTCTTCTTTTGTTACTCTTTCTTTTGGTTTTACTTCTTTGTTTGCTTTTTCGATTGCGATAGCTATTTTTTCTCTATTATAGTCTACTGCTCTTCCGTCTCTTTTTATTACCTTCATCTTTCTCCCCCCAAGTTTTTTATTTGTTTGATGTGTTTATTATATATCAATTTTTTTCTATTTCTGTTGCATTTGCAACTATTTTAAAAATAACTTTTTTCAAATTTTGTAATAGTTGTGGTTGTAAGAAAATTTCAAATATTACAATTACATTACAAAACTTTTTTGTTGTTTTTTGTTGCAACAGTGCGGTTTTTAGGGTATAATCTTAACATAATTAAAACATGCATTTTTAGACAAACTCTAACATACAATAAATTATATTTTTTTAGAAAGTAGTGTGATTTATATTATGTCTGACTTTTTTAAATTAATAAATGACATTGAAAATAATTGTTCTAGAATACAAAAGAAACACTTTAATAAAGGTGAAACTATAACTACATATATTCAAAAAAGAAATCAAATCTGTATTATGATTAATGGTAAAGCAGATTTAATTAGGTTTGATTTAAACGGTAATCAAGATATTGTAGATAAATTTAATACTTCTGATATTTTTGGAGAAGCTTTTTATCCTGTTCATACAAATAATGAACTTACAGTAATTGCTTCTTCATGTTGTGATGTTTTATTTTTACTTCATGATGATTTAGCTCGTAAATGTAAGCCTAATTGTAAATTTCATAATACTTTATCCTCTACTATATTAGAGTTAACTTTAAAGAATACAGTTCATCAAAATATGAGAATTGAAGTTTTATCTAAAAGAACTATTAGAGAAAAGCTTTTAACATATTTTTCTATTTTATCTAGTAAAGATTTTAGTAAATCTGTTACTCTTCCCTTCTCTCTTACAAACTTGGCAGATTATTTAAGTATAGATAGAAGTGCTATGATGCGAGAACTAAAAAATTTAGTAGATGAAGGCTTTATTGCAAAAAATGGAAATAAAATTAAGTTATTATATAAATAGGTAAACTATTAGGGACGGGGCATTTTAGTTTAGTTGCTTACTAAACTAAAAT
>ULWF01045085.1_pt1 | contig 37008 bp, 14 predicted proteins | sample 1960081 | NCBI WGS metagenome assembly ULWF01 (sample SAMEA4835805, study PRJEB28245) | human gut metagenome | biome: gut microbiome; material: fecal sample | place: Denmark | collected 2008
CCTAATATTGTATTCTCCATTCTCGTCTTGTATCAATGATATTTCACTATTCTTTCCCCCATAAAGAAGTGAGAATACGTCACCTCCTTCAAACAGCCAATTCATATCTACCGTTTTAGCTGTCTCACTATTATACTTATTAAGGTTCTTAACTTTATCAATAAGTAGACTTCTAAACTTAAATACATTACCAGTAGGAACACCATTTGAATCAAGAATACCTTTACGATAATGATAGTTAAGTCTAGCTTCAGATTTACGTAAATCTTTAAACTCTTCTTTTATCTTAGGTTTACCATTTTCATCAGATACGATAGTTACTACTCCATTCTCAACAGTTGTCTCAAATAAAAAGTTAATAGCTTGCGCCATTTCTGCAAGTTCTTTAGCATAAATATTAGCATAAGCTACATATATAGGATGTCCACGATTAATAGAGCCGTTAGCATTAAATAGTCCAGTATAATCTAACTTATAACTATTAAATACGAAAGTCTTAGGTGCATCAGAAGGTGTTTGAGTAAAGAACTTAGATTTCTTAACTCCTTTAGTCATCTCATAATTGTCACCATTATTAGCGTATTCATTCAGAGTAATAATATCCCATTCAAGAGCATTGATATCTTTATAAGATTTAGCCTTTCCTGTTACTTCGTTACTAACTCCGTTGTATAATTGTGCACCAAATTCACGATAATATTCAGTTAGTTCATAACCAGTATCTGTAAGACGAAGTAAACCTGGGACTATTTTTCCATTAGACAAAGTTTTCTCAATAAGAATATTACTATATCTGTATTGAGGAATATTAGTAAATTTAACTAAGTAATCACGTAGTTCGGTATTACTAACAGGATTATCATTATAACGATTATCGTTAATTCTTTCAAAGAACTTACTTATATAGTTGTTCTTTAGAATATCACTAACTAGATTGTTCTCTGCATTAATACTATTAAATTCAGAATCTACTATCTGATAATCTTTAAATCTATTAGATATACGATTGGCTATATTATTAGCATAACCACCTTTGTATTGTAGTTGAGATTTATCAAAAGGAATTACTACATATTCTTCATTCTCTTTAGTTTTAGCATATTCACCTGCATAATAGATACGTTGTGCTTCATTATCTATTTTTAATAGATTAGTCGCCTTACCTACTACTTTATTAAACTCTAACAAATCATCGACAATAGAAGAGATATTAGAAAGTTGGTTATCACCGAAGTTACGAACGTAGTTAACAACACCCTGTCTATTGATGCCGAAGTTATACTTATTAAAAATTGCAGCAATTTGCTCCGTAATTTCTTGGATTTCATTTGTGTTAGAATTTTTTAGTGTAGATAATCTGTTTTTAAGTTCGTCTAATACGGCAATATCATTAGCCATAATAGAAGGATTGTGAATAAGTGAATCGAAACTATTAAGTATTTTGTTTTGTAGATTAAGTTTAGGAAAAGTATTACGATTCTTAGTAACCACATTAGAACCGTCTTGACTATAAACTACTTCATTACGTTCCCAAATAGATTGTTTTAGTTGAGTAAATATCTTATTTCTCATCTGAACATTAGCTTCGTCTTCTAGTAAACGTGCAGCATATTCTAAATGAGATACTTCTTTAAATCTTGCAGCAATAGTATGGAAACTTTCTACCATATCTTCAACACTAGAGAAGTTACCATAGTTATTAATAGCTTTAAAAGAACTATCAAAGCCAGCACTTTCAGCCATGCCTGAATAAGTATTATTAGAAGTATCAGGCTGTTCATTTATAAAACTATTACTATTTGTTTTAGGTAAACGAGCAAACCATTCTTTTACTTCTTTGCTAACATTTTTATCTATATCTTTTCGTTGGTCAGATATTTCAGACCAATCAGCACGAAGAGCAGCAATAGTTTCTTGGTCATCTTGACGAGAGTTTTGTTCACTATCTTCTTTAACATCATCATTAGATTCAAAATCTTCATTAGTATCTATACCAAACTCTTTGCTAAGACTAACTACTTCCGGTGAGTTAATTACTATATCAAATAACTCATTACGATTATAATTACCGCCATCGTAAAGATTACGAATAATAGTACCTACATAAGCCTTTTGTTCTTGAGTAAGTTTCTTATCATTCTCTTTTAGATGTCTATTAAGATAAGTAATCATAGTCAGCTTTATAGCGGCTTGAGGACTTAACTCATTACCAGCTTTATCCTTTATTACTTCGCTTTCACCCTTACGTTTTTTATTAGCAAGAGCTTTACGAATACTTCCCTGACTTTTTAAATAAATAGTAGCAAGAATATTAATAGCGTGTTCTTCTTTCGCTATGTCATTGCCAAATACACCAGTCCGTGAAGTACGAACGTTCTGAACATAATCTTTAGTATTGATAGTCTCTCTGTTATTATATGCTATTATAGCATTAACAGTATTAGTATCAATATTCTCATCATTAAAATCTCTACCAGTCTTTTCTTTATACCAATCACGAAAACTATTGTCTTCGATAGTAGCAAGGTATTCAGTAGACTTTCTAACATCATTATTAGTAAGCGGTAATAGCTTATCTAATTTAGGGTTACTAGGAATACAACTCATATACTTTATATTATTAATTAAGTTATTACTAACATTACCAAAGATAGCATTATTATCAATACTATCAAATAGATTCATTAAACGGACGAAAACCGCACGTTACGAAGGCAGACAGATGCCCGTAGACCGCAAATTCCTGCCGAATTTCGCATTTTATATACTGTCGTGATAGTAAGATAAGGAAAATATAAAAGTCCGGCAGATGCGCTTAAAATGGCTCATTCTAAGGCTCTCTGCCGGACTTTCGTCTCTAGGCTTATCTTACTTAATTACATACAAAACTAAGCTCACCAGTGTCAAACAAATGCGTCACAATAGCCTTTTGTCGATTATTCAATCCCTCAATCAGACTATCGAAATTATCGACTTGACGGTAGTTATCACTTATACTACTATCTAAATCTAAGTCTATATCAGGAATATCAAATACATCATCAGTAGGAACACTAACATCTTCCTCTGCTCTATCAAAAGTATCGTCATGAGTAACAGTAGAAGTACTAGCTATATCACTAGTTTCTAATCCAATAGTAGATAAACGATTACGAACTTCTCCAAGTAATGTATTATCTATTTGTCCTATTTTACCTATTAATTCTACTAAAGCATCTATTATTTTAGTAAATAGGTTATTTGATTCAGTAGTAGGATTAGAATCATACTTAATTCTAGCAAGTAATCTAGCGAATGTACGATTAGTAATAGCTTCAACTACAAACTCTTCAATAGCAACAGCTCTAGGTTTACCACTATTCAAGAACTCTCCATACTCATCTATCAAACGAGAATCTTGATTAATAAAGTTAGCAAACTTATCATATAAGTCTCCGAATGATTGTTCTATATTAGCACGTTCATCATTAAGTAGATAATGTACACCTTCGTGTATAAGAGTAAGTACTCTACGTTCAGGAGCAAGACTATCGAAACGATTACTAAGAGTAATAGTATTACCACCGGCAACTATTCCTGCAAATCTACCTTCATCGCCTACTATTTCAATATCAGGATTAAGTTTAATACCAGCACTTTCTAATGCAGATATAATAGATAGTAGATTAGGATTATCAGTATTAGCTTGTGCAACTTCCATAAGAGTACCTATTTGAGGAGTACTGTCTTGACTAGCAAGTGGGTTAGGTGTAGCAACAGGAGATACAACTCGCTGCCCCTCTATGGGGGAAACAGCGGCGTCAGCCGCGTTAGTACGACCAGCACTACGACTAGGATTCATAAGAGTAATATTCCTATTATAAACATCGCCAATATAATTAAAGTTACTAATGATATTACCTTTACTGTCAGTAACATTTCCTAAATCAGTAACCAATACTCCGTCCTTAGCTACAAATTCTTCATAACTACTATAACCAGTATCAAACCATTCGTCTTGAAGTATATTAGGTATCTTAGCTTGTAACTTACCGTCTACTACTCTAAATAAACTAGATTCACCACGAATAGCTGAATTAACAACATTACGAGTAAGTAAAGCATATACTTCTTGTAACATTTTACTAAAGTTACCATGATTATTAGTAGGAACAAAACCATTAGGCATACGAGCCATAAGTCTTCTAGGTTTAAGTTCACCAGGAATAGAGAAAGCTACATTTCTATCTTTAAGATTAAAATAAATAGTTGGCGCAACTCTATTAATAGGTATTAAAGCATGACCTCTTACTTCATAACCGTACAGTACTTTCTGTTTACCTATATATTTAGATACTTCTTCTAATAGTTGAGTATGAAGATTTTCATTGCCTTGTAGAGTAGCATCTAATAAAGAATGAAGTAGTTTATCTAATCCTTCGTTAAACCTCTTAGTATATTCAGTAGCACCAGTTTCACTATTACTCATAGTATTCTCACGACTAGGAACTGCAATAAGTCTTCCTTCTGAATCTTTAATAGTCATACCTACTACATTTCTAGGAATACGACTAGCCGCAATAATAGTATTGGTTTTAATATCAGCTACTCCGCCGTCAACTCCTACTACTAAACGATAACCGTCAGTTGCTTCACTAGTAGTAACATCTCCAAACTTACGATATATAGGATTACCTTGTTTATCTTTAGCATAAATAACACTACCTGAACTTGTACGTCCAACAACTAGACGTTTCTTTTTAGACTTAGTTTTACTAATAGAGGACTTTAAGTTATTAATGTCCGTATAAGACTTCTTGAGTTTATTCATCCAATTAGTTAACGAATCGTTAACAATGGTACTAAAATCAGACTGATTAACATTAAGAGCATTATTAAAGAATATAATACTATTAAGATGTCTAATCCTATCTAATAGATTAGTTTGAGTATCACCGAATAAACTAGTTAGATTCTTCCAGTTCTCATTCTCTTGTAAAGCATTAAGCTGATGTCCGAATGTTCCTTCAACTTCAGGGTTATTACGAACACGATACAAACGACGTATATTATTAAGCAGTTGTACAAATTCTTTAGCACTTTCATCTTCATTACTAATAATAGATTGAAGTTGAGTTATGAAATCTATACTGCCATCTTTAACAGTATATCTCCAACCTTGATTCATAACTTCAACATTACCGTTATTATAATCAATCTTAGGAAACTCTCCTATTTTAATTCCGCGAGACTTAACTATAAGATTATTATTCTCATCTAATTCTACACTAACTGTATCATTAGATTTAAGTTGTCCAATACGAGAATAAACTTTACTATCGCTTAGATTAACTAAATTAAAGAAATAACCATTATCTTTAGCTCGTTGTTTATCTTCTGCAATAGCATTTTCTAATGTCTTACTTGCAGACTGTATAATATCAGAAGGCGTCTTAACTTCTGTATCAACATTAACTATCTTACCGTTTACTATTTGACGATTAGCTAGAACTTTAATATCGTTATATAGATTAATAGCTCTAGGATTAAGTTGTTGTAGATATATCATCATATCATTAAGACTAGTAAAAGTCTTACCTTCTACTTCATTACCTTGTATCTGATTATACAAGTCTATGATAAGATTGATTTCTTCTATACGTTGACGCTGACCTTCCAAATCATTATCAGATATGGATGATTCAAGAACTGTATTATCAGTTCCAGTATCTTCTTTCTTGGAAGTATCTACAACAGTAATATCTCCAATAGCAATAGCTGCATTAAGTTCTTCAATAGTGACATCAGCAATTATATTGCCTTTAGCATCTAATCCGTCAATACTTACATTTCCGAACCTACTAATACGAATATCAATATCATTAACTTTAACTGGTTTTCGAGATACGTCACTAAGACTTGCAAAAGGATTTACTATCGTAAATTCAAGATTACCTATATTAGATTTATTTACAATACCTGAATTAGATTGAGATACTACTTTGTCTAACGTTTCCTTTAATTTCTTCTCTTTTGCAGTCTTTGGTTTAGGTCTAGGCTTAGGCTTAACTTCTAGTTCTTCTTGAGTCGTCGCTTCGCTCCTCCCTTCCCCCATAGAGGAGGTTTCTTGCTGATTCTCCGGCTGTCTTTGCTGTACTTCATTCTGTATAGCTAACTTATTTCTTCTCTTAGTAATAGCTTCTCTTAGATTACTTATTTCATTCTTACCATTCTCTGAATTAGTTAAAATACTAACAGCATTAGATAAACTTTTATTTCTAGTATTCTGACTTTCTTCATCAGTAAACGCATTATCTAGTACTTTCTCAAGATTACCAAGCTCTTCTTCATTAGCCATATTAACAAAGTCATTAAGATTCTTCTTTGCTGATTTAACTAGATTCTTAGCTGCATCTTCTAATTCTTTCTTACGAGTATCTTCAAATTCCTTAGCTTGTTCATTAGTAGTAATAATACGAGAACGATAATTATCTCTACGAATTTCATCAAGAAGTATCTGTCCAATATTATCCATATACTCTGAATTAATATTACGAACTTGTTTAGCAAGAGTACCAAGACTAAAGTCTTTACCTGCCTGTTTAAACAGAGCCACATCATTTTCATCAAGTTCTTCTATTTGTTTCTTGATTAAGTTATTCTGTTCTTCGCTACCTTCTATTCCTAATGCAATATTCTCTACACTACGAACATTATCTAGGAACAAACTTTCCATAGGACTTAAACCTCTTCGTAAGTCTGTAACCTTAGATTCGATTACTCGTGATAAATCAAGATATTGACTAGCTTGCGCTCTATCTAAAGGATTGTTACTATTCTTTAGACTATTATAAGTAGACATTACTTCTCTACGATACTGTTCTAATATACCTAACTGCATACGATTCTTAGCCATTGGGTCAAGAACTTCATTAATAGCCGGTATGCTATTCTCTAATTGAGATTGAATAGTATTAAGTCTTTCTACTCGTTTATTTAATAAGTCCGCTTCTTGTGCATTAACTATATTCTCTGATATAGCAACATCTAGTAAAGCATCATCAATATTAGAACTTCGTAATGCAGTAGAATAATTAACGTATCTATCAAGAACAGTACGCATAGTTTTCTTTAATTCTTGCGTATCTCTATCGTATTCAACATCATCTACAAGACCTGAATCAACTAGTTTCTTCTTTAGTCTAGGGTCTTCAATATAATCTTCAAGTAGTTCATAATTACCTGAACGAATAGCATTTAAAGTAAGAGTAGTAGTAAACTTCTCTTTAGCCGCTGCCCGCAAATCTTCTTGTTCTTCAGGACTAACCTTAGTATAACGAGTAGTACCAACTGTTGGGTCTTGACTAACAGTACCGTCATCTAAATAAGTAATAGGATTACCATTAGCATCACGTTCTATTTGATATGGATTTTCACCATTATCAATAATCTGCATCTGACGAGCATACTCATTGAATACCTGTTCACGACCATTTATTTCAGCAATACGTTGTTTCTCTTCTACATTACCACCTTTACGATTATTAATGGCTGACATAGTACCGCCAAAAGTAATACCGCCAATAACTCCCCAAAGTGCAGCATTGTATAATTGAGGATTCTGCAAGTACTTCTCTATTCTATCCATAGATACAGCACCATTATATTGTCCAGCTTGACCTAATAAATAACGACCGTATAAAGTACCTTCTTCTTGACCTACATAGTTTATTGCTTCTTCAATACCTTCTGATAATTCAGATAACAAAAGATTCTCACTAGAATTAACAAAGCGATTTATTTTACCTGCAAAATCTTTAATAGTACCTTTTGCCGCTTGACCTAAAGTTTGACTAGCAGATTCAACACCAGTAGAAGCTATTCTATCGAGAGCTTGATTCTGTGAATAACGAATACGTGGAGTAATAGCACGATTGACTTGTCCTATTGCTTTATTAACAGCACGTAACTGCATGAAATCAAAGAATACGTTACCTGCGTTATAACCAAAGTTACGCATAGCTGCCTTATCTGCAACTATAAGAGCGGCTTCTTCTTTAGTTCTACCTTTAGTCTCATTTGCAATATCGGGATTATTATCTAACCAATTCTGAAACTCTTCGTCAGACATTCCAGTAAATAGAGACAATGCTTCGCCTTCTATCTGTTCTGCAACACCACGAGCTTCTTGATAATTCTCACCTAAACGCATACCAATAGCTGTAATACCGTCATTAGCTAATATCTTTAATCTATTAGCACGATATACATTATCTAATTTAGTAGCCTTCTTTGCCCAATTCATTGCACGACTTACTTTAGAACTACTACGTCCTAATGCTGCAACTCCTTTACCAACAGCTCCAACTCCTTTAGTTAAAAGAGTGCCAGGAATCATTAAAGATAGAGAACTAGCAATACTAGGAACTTGACTAAAGAACCAACCTGAAAAGTCATTCATATCAAATGCTTTATCAGGGTTCTCACGATATATAGGAAATAAATCGTCACGAACATAATCAGATATAGTATCACCTGCTCTAGTAATAAAGTTACTAAAAGGTTTATCATCTAGTATTCCAGCAGTGGCTATATCTATTAGCATACCCATACCTCCAACAGTATCACCAATAACAGTACCAATAGTTTGTCCTAAAGCATTACCTGCCTGTTTCCAAGCTGATTGATTCTTAGCACGTAGAGTTTCTAATTCTTCTCTACTTTGATACCTATTAGGTTCAGCACCATACTTAGCTAATGAATGATAATCTTCCTCTGTACCAGTAAATACTTCTTTACCTGTAAGATTACGAAACATAAAATCACCTTGTGCAGCAACATCAGGTTTATATTTAGTAACAGTAGGAACATCATTAGCCATATTAACAGAATTAGCCCCACTAGTTAGTGGAGCTTTTTCTACTGATATATTATCAAACATGTTTGGCATACGCTTACTTCATTAAGTCGTTCATTTGATTAAGTATAACTTGACTAGGAGTTTCACCTGTAAGACTAGAGTACATTCGATTAAAGAATTGAAATACTTGTCTCTTAGTATCTATATCTAATTCATTTAGATTACCAGTAGCACCTGCCATTATCATAGCCTTCTGCATAAGCGGACGAGCAATCACTTGTTGCTCTTCTATGGGGGAATTTGCAATAGAACCATTTCTAGCACTAATCAAATCTATATCTTCTTTAACAGGAGCAAGAACAGCATTAGCTTGATTGTTTTGAAGCATACGTTCAAATAACTCACTTTCAGTAATTTTAATTACAGGAGAATCACTAGCATCGAGTATTTGATACAGGTTGCCATCAGTAACAGCTGAATAACTACCGTCTCCAAATTCACTATCTGATAAACGATAACCTCTTTTAAGAGCGTTATTGTACTTAATAGAATTGAGAGTGTCCCATGCTTTAACAGCAGGCAAAGATTTAAATCTCTCTATCTCATCATTAAGTACAGCACCTGTAATCATATAGTCTCCGGCTACTGCGTTCTGTATTCTATCTTCCATATCAGAATCAGGATTCTTACCAACATTCTTACCTGTCTTTACAGTATAAGGAATATTTAAGAATATACCATATTCACCAGTAGAAGCAGAACTACACCAACCGTTATTAATATTCTTCTTCTTAATTTGTGCTTGAATAGTTTGCATGATAGCATCTCTATCTCTACTATCTTCAACAACTTCAAGAACTCCTTCTTCATTACGTTTCTTAATAACTATACTTCCTGGATTAGCAATACTAACCATATTCATAACCCGTTCATTATAGTCTTTTAGTTGTTCAGATTCAAAGCCCTGACCTAAAGCAACAACATGAGGCGGTAAGTCAAATACTGCTAAGTCTACATAAGTAGGAGGAAGAGTTTTAGATACTCTTTCAGTCGCAGCATTAGATATTTGTGCAGCTTTCTCATATACATAGGCTATTGAGTTTTTATCACTTCCGGCAGTTGTTATCTCTCCACGACCAAGTGCTCTAAAGCCAGCCATAAATGCAGTGACTTTACTACCATAATATTTATTACCATGATAGACTTCATCAGCCCTAGTAAATGATTTAGGTTCTACACCTTCATTAGTAAATCCAATAGGATTAACTTTTAATACTTCACTTATTTCAGGAGCTAAACGAGTATAAGCATCTTTACTAATACGAATATATTCTTTATCCCCTATTTTAGAGAATGATACATCTTGTCTAGTAAGACCCATATCAACTCTTAGTTTAGATATAATAGCAGCCTTACTAGCTTCGTTAATAGGATTAACAAGAACTGTATCGAAACTATTACCTTGCGAATCTGTGAATAACTTATTCATTCTATTAGCATATTCACGTTGCATAGGATTATTAGTATCTGCCATATTTCCATTACTAAGTCTCTTACCTAAGAAATCAGATGCAAACTGTTCATCTTGTGTAAGATGTCCTTTCATAGCATCTAATCTATTATTAGCGTTATTAATACCACTATAATAATTATATGCTTCATCCAATGCTTGCTTCTTAGCTGTATCAGACAGATTGCTATTATTAGCAATACTTGACCTTAATTGAGCATACGCTTTATCTAATGGAACAGATTTAGATATTCCATAAGTAGCGAACATATTGGCTAATTGACCATTAAGTGTATTTAATTGTGACGCAACCTTAGCAGGAGTATCAGGCTCTACTTTCTCTTTACCACCAATTGTTTGCATAGAAGGCAATAATTCAGGTTCTTTACCTGTCTTAGGTTTAGCAGCAGCTTTACGTGAAGCAGCTAATAGATTAAATCCTAATTCAGGACTAATTCTACTTTCAGTTCTACGATAAGCAGAAGCAGCATATCTAGGAGCAAATAGATTCTCTTCAAATTCTCTCTGCGACATAATAGTTCCGTCAGGCTTAGTAACAAGATTATTCTTATTACCTTTATTAGCTTTCCAAACATTAACTTTATAGTCTTGTTCAAGAGAAGCACGAGCACCAGGAGTTTCATTTAATGCAGCTTCAAATGCAGCACGTATCTTTTCCTTAGATAACTGTTGAATACCACTGGAAGTTTTAAGATAAGGAACATCACCAGCAGCAATATTTCCTCGACCTTCTTTAAGATTACCTTCTGCATCACCCCATACTAACTGTTCGCCTGAACTAGAATCAACACCAATAGTAGACAATACTTTCTGATATAAAGTATTATAATCTATTTGTTCAACAGGACGATAATTAGGTTGGAATTGATTGCCGCCTATTATTTTGCCTGTTTCATCTGTTTGGTCTTGATAATTATATTTGTTCTGTTCCAATGTATAAGCCTTAACATCTCCATCATAAGCATCACTATTAGTAACTTCATCTTGGAATTTTTTAAACTCTTGTTGATAACGCTCACGACCAATAAGTCCTGGATTACTAGCAACTTCTCCGGCTAATCTTCTTGCAGTAGTCAATGCAGTAGCATAACTACCTTCTTGAGCACTTGCTTCTATTTGAGCATTAACATCTCTCGAATATTTATCGAGCCACTCATTTTCAGCTTCGTTTAATTGCTTATTAGCAAGAAACGTTTTAATCTGATTACTAGTTTCAATAGCAGTATCATGTTTCTGTTGTAGAGTATTTAACGTACTATTGTAAACATCTAAAGGAGCGGCAACCCGCTCCCTCTTTTGATAACCAGCTGTTCTAATATCTATCGGCATAGTTATATTATTTATAGTTAAGCAATCTTTTTCTTACCACCACATCTGAATAGACTACTACGTACTTTACTCAATCTACCTTTATTCTTATCCATCAATTTTAAGAATAATTCCATTTGTTCAGGATTTGCAGACATTATAGCGGCAGTAGCATTTTCTTCTGAACGTCTCTTATCCATACCTAATTGATAATCTCTAACTGCACTAGTAAGACCTTCAATTATATTAGTACGATTATTAGCTCTTGCTTGAATCTTTTCATTTTCTGTTTGAGTAACTGCATTATCATAAGCGTTTAATACTTGATTGTTTGCAGCTTCTACTCTTTGACGATTAAGAGCATAACGATTGAGAAGGTCTGTCTCAACATTCTCTTTCATTCCTCTTAACTTATTACGTTCAATAACTCCTCGATTAGCTAAAGATTGAATACGAGCAATCTTTCCTGACGAACTAGAAGTATTAGAATCAATAATTCTAGCCATATTTCTTTCAGAATCTCGACTTTCAGCTAATTGTGGATTTATATTATAAGTAGTTCTCATCCTTGCAGGAATTATAGTTCTAGGTCTAGTAGGAGCTTGAATATTATTAATACTGTTCTTATTAGTAACACCGCTTATAATATTGCCTAATGCTCCGATACCGGCACTAATAGCTTCTCCGCCTATACCACTCATAAAGTTTCCAAATCTACTAGATTTAGATAACGGACTAGTACTAGAACTAATAGAAGCTCCAACAGGCTTACTTGGAACTACACTATTAGTCTTAACAGAATTCATATTAGCTTTAGTCAAAGCATTAGGAGCAAAACTACTACTATAATCCTTTTCTAAACCAAAGTTATTATAGTTATCCTTTAATAATCTTGTTCTAGAACCAAGAACTGATTTCTTCAATTCAGGATATTTCTTATATACCTTAGCTCTCACATCAGAACGACCATGAAGCCCAGCTAATCTAAGAGCATCACGAGCATCAGCTTTAGTAGGAATAGGATAACTACGACCACCGCCTGCAAAGTCTTTAGACTTAACACTAGGATAAGGTTTCTTATCTGAACCGTAATCTTTCTTACGAGATAATCCTCCTAGCTTTTTCTTACCAGTTATTGTTTTCATATTTCTTTTCTTTTTAGTACCGTCATCATTAAGACCATTTTTATCTTTAAATGACTCTTGAGCATTAAATACTTTAGAAGGCTTAACACCTTTCTGAACTAATTCAGCCGGACTATTACCATTAAGTATAGGTTGAGCACTGAATACTTTAAGTTGCTTAGGAGTAACTTGCACTACTTCACCGCCTTCAGCTTCAACACCTGTCTTACCTGCATCAATAACAATACCTCCAGTATTGTGTTTACGTCCTTTAAGAAGAAACGAATCTTTCTTAATAGGAATAGCAGTACCACCCTCGACAATACGTAATTCAGTTCCTTTATGGGGGAAGGTTCGTACTTTCCCGCCCTTAGATAAGTATTGGCTTAAGAACTGTGACCTCTCTTCTTCAGACATCATGTTCTCATTTTGAGCACTGGCTAAAGCCTGATTGTCTTGTAGGTTTTGAAGACGCTCTTGTCTTAACCTTTCGGCTTGTTCAGCTTTCTTCTTCTTACGATTGCCTATGATACCACTAACAATACTAGTACCAACAGAAATCGCAGTACCTATAAATGCTTTAGGTCTTTGTTCATTAATACGTTTCATTATTCTCTATATTTATTAACATAACATTCAATCTTCTTAATCTCTATCTTAGCTGTTCCGTCATTAATTACAAAACGCACACCTAGATATTTACCATTAATAAGATTGGATTTAAATGGTTCGTAATTCTTATCAACATCAACAGTCAATTTACCAGTAAGTCTATCTATTGGATAATTAGTAACTACTTCGTTTAGAACACTACGGAAATAATTATAATTCCATTTACCATGTTCATAATAAGGTTTAGCTGTATCGAAAGTATTACGTTCATTAACAGTAATATCTTCAAGTCTACTTATCGAAGTATTACTAAACAATAGTATCTTATTACCTGCAAAGTTAATGTCGTTAGCTTTATATAAGTCATAACTTATGTAGTTAAGTACTTTAATAGTATCGTATTCAAGATTGAATAATACATCGACTACCATAGTATTATTATTGTCTCCTACATAGAAAGGATTCTTATTAGCGGCTATCTCAAAGTCTTTATATTTAAGATAACTCAAAGGCTTTACAAATCCTAATTGACCTATAATATTCTTCTTGTTGAAGGAACTAATATACAAATTAGTTTTTGTATTATAAAATCCTCTACATAAATAAGTATGTACACTTATCCAAGTATTAGCGACGAAATTGTAACTAAGGGTAAAGTCTGAAACATCCCCCATAAAGGAGCAAATCAACCGATTATTCTCCTTATCCATTCCCATTAGTATTTGAGTATTACTAGTTAAATACTCATCTAATATAGACTGTACTCCGTCACCTAAGTCATTTAGATTCTTCTCATCAAATCTATATAACCTCTTCTTACTTCTGTCTAAGAATATATAGCCAGCTTCATTACATACGTATGCTTCAAAATCTTGTAGACCACCATATCCTTTTTCACTAGTAAATACCTCTTGATAATCAATATCAAAAGCATCAGGCATTAACATTTGAACATCTTTGTCTTTAGTATAAAGCGTATTATCTCTATTAAAGATAAACATTGAATGTTCGCAATGAGCTATAAGATAAGTGCCAATACCAATAACGTTAATGATATCACCTTTATTTTCGCTAATTATCTTATAAGCATTAGGTCTAAATATTCGCCATTTATTCTCTACTGATTCATCACTAATAACATCGCTTCTACGAATAGTTTGACAGTATTCTGTAACAAAGTTACTATATAATAATTCATTATAATTAATGAATTTCTTACCTGCATAATCAAGATACATACTACTTATTTCAAATGTATCATTGATAGTAGTAGGTAATAGATGAATCATACGAACATTCTGAACGAAAGAATTATTATCAGTATGAATAGTATAGTATCTTTCATCAGGAGCTGTTTTAATAGTTTTAGCAAATAATGGATATAGCGAATAATAATTAAGAATTATTCTACTTATAGGAGTATTACCTACTCTTTCACTATCCCAATGTACTCTAGGAAAATTAGGATAAAGATTAGTATTATCCGTAGCCTTCTTAGGTATTGGGTCAGTAGTATCATAATATACACCATTACGATTAAAGGCATAAACACATGCTGTCATAAAGTAATAATTATAATTATAGATATAATCTTCATAACCATAATTATAAGTATCTCCTGTTGGATTAACATACTTAATATAGCCAAGTGGAATAAGGTCTTTATTCTCCGACATATATAAGTTATCACTTATATTAAGTAATAAGCTATTTACATAACCTCTACCATTTGCAGTATAGAATCCTAACTTTAATGACTTATTCAAAACAAGATTAACAACAGCTTCTCTACCTGCATTATTATCATCTTTGCTATCAGCCATTATAATAGTAGAGCTTTTAACAGCTCTAATATCTCCAAATTCTTCTGAAGGACGAGATTGATTAAAATCAGTATCACTACTATAATAGTCAGTAAACATAGGACCTTTATAAGCATTACCCATAGTATAACGACTATTGGTAATAAATATATTACCAGCGCCTGACTTCTTTATAATATCAAATTCAGGATAATAGAAACGAATATTATTAACTTGTTCATTAAATGCAGTATTAAAATCATCATCTCTACGTACAGGAACACCTTCACTAACTAATATAGGTTCTGTCTTTTCATAAGATATAAAATATCCTACGAACTCTTTTCTCATAGGTATGTTGTCAAATAAGAATTCTATCCGATGAATTCCTCTGTAACTAGGATTTCTAGTTCCTCTAAACATACGATTGCCATTATTGTTTTTATAAAGAGCAATACCATTAGAATTATATTTAGGAAATATATTACAGAATCTTACATTACTAATGCTATCAAATATATTAACTACATCATGTGCATTATTAGTATTAATATTACCATATTGACTTTTATAAGCATCAAACTTAGTCTTAATATCAGATATTAGAGTGTCTTCATTTATATCCATTGTTAGCGGAGTATTACCTTCATTAGCTGTACCTAAACTAATAGTCTCTGAATAACTCATAGTATTAGGAATATTAATACCGTCAGTAATATTACCATTAGGATATACATAATGTACAAAGAAGTTATATACACATTGATTAATTGCATACTTAGCACTATCTGAATAAAATTCTGTATCTTCAGGTTTAGTTTCACTATCCAATATCTTAGGAGAAGCAAATCCGAAAGCATAAGTAATATAACCTCCTTCAGGACCACTAACACGAAGTTCTTTATACTTATCATTATTATGCAGTTCAAGGAACTCGCTACCACTAGAACGAATACCACCTTCGCTTATTGCTAATACATTGTCTTTACCAAAAGTAGGAATATCAAGAAGTAAACCGTCATAATTACTAATTCCGTCAAGATTGAACTTCTTATTTTTTTGGAAACAAATATATAAGTCACCTAATACTCCTTCATAGACTTTAGTACTTTCAACACTTATTCTATCATAAATAGTATAACGTTCATTACTTGTGTAATCATAACTAGAAACAGTTCTCAGATAATTTATAAATGGAATAACTATCATGAACTCTTTTTCAGCAGTTATAATAGTTTGATTACCTTCTTCTACTGTTTCTTTAATATAACCAATAGGATAGGCTTTTAAGTCAGTAAATGTTTTAGTAGAACCTAAATCAGCACTAAGACTACTTATAGTATTAAAATCAACAGTATAACTTTCATTAATATCGAAATCATCATCTGTTGGTTCTCTATCTACTTTCCATTTATATACTGTTTCATGTATTCCTTCAATTTCATTTATTAAGTCTTGTGTAGACTTATTTTCATTATTGAAATTAACAGATAGGTTAGGAAATAATTCATTTATTGTATGTCTACTAGTTTCACCTTCACTATTAACAATTAAAATAGCATCTTCTCTACGATGCCAATAACTATCGTCTAATCTACTATATTTAGTAGCAAACATAAACTTATTCTTAGATACATCATATGCAATTCTAAGTTTATCTCCTTCGGTTAATCCTCCTTCAGCTTGTGTCTTAACATCATTTATTGCTCCCGTAGGATTAATTGTTTCATATTCATCAATAGTATATATAGTTGAATTAGGAAACTTAGCTTTAATAATATCTAATACTCCTCCATAGTCCACATAAGCTGTTTGAAAAGAACGTCTAAATTTCATTCCTTTATCAACAGGACTTCCAGCAGACATATCGTATATTTTATAATAAAAGTCAACAGGATTATAACGGTCGTATTTTAATTTATATGTTTCTTCCCCAATAGTAACATCTCCTAAGTAAAACCACATAGGTTCGATAATTTCTCTAGTATCTATATTTAAGTCAAATTCTTCAATTGATACTACTTTAAAGTCAGTATTAAACTCTCTTTGAATATTAGGAGCACTATAAGGAGTGCTAGTAAACAAATCATTAGTACGTCCATATCTTACATAAGGATGACTTACAAATCCTAAATTTACTATACTAGAATATTTATCAGGATATATCTCATCATAGTAAGTACTTCCGTATCTACTAAATTCTAGTATATACCAATCTTTATCATCGGGTTTAACAACTACGGCAGTAGCAGCTTCATATAGATTATCTGTATTTTGATAAGAAACGTAGAATGGAGTAGAATGACTATCGTAACCACTATCTTTATAGAAAGCTCTAATAAAGTCTTGAGATGAAATCATTAAACAATAAGTACCATAACTATTCTTACCAATACGAGTAAGAAAGAACTTTCTAGTAACTTCTTTATATTCACTACCGTCACCATAAGCACGTCCTTTAATAGTTACTATATATCCTTTGCTAATATCAAATGTTCTAGGATTATTAACTATTGACGAAGTTGCAGCTCTAGTAACACTACGTCTCATTATAGATTTATTTCCGATAAAATCTTTAACTCGAACTTGTATATTACTAGTATCAATAGAACTTACAAGACTATTAATGTTTTCTTCCTTATAGTTAGCTACATACAATCTATTGTTATAGTTACATAAGGTTTTTACATTATATAAATTAAAGAAAGAACTAGTAATATCATCTAGACTAAATGTTTCGTTATAAACATCGTCTATCGTGATTCTACTAGTTTTAATATCTATATCAGAAGTATTATATACTTTAGTATCTCCCTTTTGAGTATTAATTATATAACCTATTTGATAAGCTGTATAATTAAGACCTGAATTATCTATTTGTAACCCTAGTTCGATATTTAAGTTTACCTTTTCAGTATTTAGATTAGTATCTTCTTTAAAAGTAAAGTTTCCTATCTTATAGTTAACAGGGAGATTACCGCTACTGTCGTCATAACCAAAACTATTATCTTCGATAGTAGTTTGATTTCCTTTATCCCATACTAATACAGGAGTTCCAATAGGAAACCAACCAGTATAATCACTTCCTTCTTTATATCTAATAAAGAAATTATATATTCCTTTATAGATAGCACTACCTGATACTAACTTAGAATTATTAAGATTAGTCTTAGGAATATTAGGAACTAATGTATATTTAATATCGCTTCCACCTTCTAGGTAATTAGGTTTATTAAGATTAATTATCTTTAATGGAACTTCTTCATCAGAATTAAGTTCAGTAATAGCAACAATTAATTCATTATTTACATTATAGGTATATGTACCTATAACTTTACCGCCTTGATAATTCCAATTAGTGGTAACTTCCGTAATAGCTTTAGTAGATTCTTTATATCTTCTAATCTTACTATTATTAGTAAAGATAACTATTTCATCAGAGCAAGAGATAACACCAACTATCTCTTCATTTTCACTTAATGTTATAATTGTCTCGATTGACTGTTCGTTCTGAATAGAATTACCGTCACGAGAAACCATAGCATTAACAGCATGGGTCATTGAACCATTCTTAATGGATTCGTAACCTCCGTCTTTGTTTAACTCTTTAACTATCTCCATTAGTCTCTAGGTCTAAATGTTGCATTATAAAAGAATGATGCCCAACCTTTATGAGAATTAGCATCTTGATTTTCATTAATAACAGAAGCTCTTGCTCTGTCACGAGAATCTCTCCATAATAAATATGGATTAACTGGCATGGCACCTTGTAGAGAATATACTTGATGTTTAAGTCCTCTACTTAGTAACTTCCACATACAAAACCATTCAAGAGCTTCGATAAGTTTTCCGTTATCAGGTATAACAGGAATATTACAATGAAAAGTATCACTATATACAGTCTTAACTGTAAGATAGGATACTTTAACAACATCTGTATCAAAGTTTAATTGAATAGCATTAGCGTCACGAAGATAAACGTAATTACGTCCTTCATAGCTTTCAGGGTCTACTTCAACAGTACGCTTACTTTCTCGTTCCCTAGATTTCTCTCGGTCTTGAGTGAAGTATTCAGTAGTACCTGAAGAGCAACCACAGTTTCCTTTCTTTATGGGGGAAACCTCACACCCGTCTGCATACACTTTAAATGCGTTCATACAACATGGGAAATAAGCAACTCTATCAACAACTTCAATAGTAGTTTCCTTTTCTTCATATTGAAGAATACCCATTTCATTCATAGCATCTATACACCAAGCACCAACTCTAGGTATATAATCGCTACTCATAATATTGAAATCATTATCAAGTCTTGCGATAATAGTTTCTATTGAAGATAGGTTTTTGTTCATTGTTTCTAATATATTTTTGAGTATAACTTGGGTCAAACTTAGAAATAAGAGAGACACGATTGTTAATATCAGTATCAAGATTTATTATATCTTCTACACTATGACATTTTGCAAGTAGTTCAGCATTTGTAACATTCATGTGATTATTTATACCACAAAACTTAAATACTGTCCTATTCTTAACTGCACCGTCAATCATAATAACTCTACAAGACCAATCCGAATTATTATAAGATATATATTTAACACCGTCATATTCCTCTCCTTTTGCAATAGCTTCAAGATGTTTCTTTTTATTATAAGGCGTAAGTCCTTTAATAATAAGTTCTTCTTTATTTCTTCTAGTTTCTACAAAGTTAATACGTTTTCTATGCTTAATAACTTTACCGTCAGCAGTAATATGTGATTCAGTTCTTTTTACTCTTTCTATAATAAGGCAACCTATTTTCTTCTCAAACTTATAAATCTTTCCTCTCAATACTTGCCTTCCTATTTCTCCAAAGAACAGGTAACAATACTTTTTGTATTGTTCTCTTGTAATTAACTTACGCTTCTTTAATACATCTTGTCTTATCTCACAATCTTTTATCTTACGAAGCACTCTAAAGTATTGCTTTAGATTACGGTAAAGATTACCATATCTTAATTGTTTTACATCCGTAAACTTAACATACTTCTCATCTATGGCTTTCTCCATTTTTTGATTAGTATCTAACTCATCTGTATTCCATTCCCAGTAGTTATATACACATACATCAAATATGGCTTCAACAGCATTTCTATTTTGTTCAATAGAGTATTTAATTCGATAAAGCAAAGATTTATATCTGACTATATTGTGAGACACAAGGTCGTACTCCTCTTCACTTGTCTCTATAAAATGTGTATACATATTACGTATGTCATATCTATCTATTGCATTTACTTTCATACTTCTATCTGTTGTTGGTTTATATCATCTTTAACTGGAACTTCATTAGTTACTCTCTCGACATTAAGTAGATTACGTTTATAGATTACATCTTTAATACGTTCTACCATATCTTCAGGAATAATAAATTCATCATCATTATCAATACTTGATTCCATTTTTTCATTAGTTTCAATTGGAATTTCAGTAGGTATCTCAAATGGAGATTCAATGATAATATGACCTAATGGTTCAATAAGTGGATTACCATTACTATTAACATATAAATAACCATTGATATAATCATAACTTAAACTGGTACACATTCCTGGAAGAGCTTTATAAAATTGAGCATTTGCTTCCTTAATAAATGGAATAGCCATATTATCATATCCAACAGTACGAACACTAACAAATGGTAAATTGTTATCAAGACGAACTGGTCTAGGAACTCTATTCTTACTTCTCTTAACTTTATACTTAGTACTAACAAGAGTTTGGAATATATCTCCGTCAGGAACATTAATTAAACTTATCCTGTATCTTTGCATTAATATCTTATCGACATTAGCGTGACGTTGATAAGTCTGACGTATCTGTTCATTGAACGTATGAATAATTGCACTACGAATAGTACGTCTCGCAGTAAAGTTATTCGGCTGATGAATAGCATGAGCTATTTCAGATACAATTTGATTTAACGAACTCATATCACTATTATTTTGAATTAGTATTATAACAAATATAGTTATTATATTGGTATCGACAAGACTTTTACTAATAATTTTAATTCAGCACTTCTATCTAGCTTGCTATCTAGCTTACAGATATTCGCATTGTAAACATTTTTATACAAGTGACACATTTTAAGACCCGTGGTAGCACGCAATACTGTCGGATAATAGTAAGTTAAGGAAAGGTACTAAAGTCCTATGGTGAGCTTCTATGAAAGCGTAGGAAGGTGGGACATACTTTTTATTCCCCCATAAAGGAGCGTGTATACTGAAAGAGCCGACTATCTCTAGTCGACTCTCACTTGTTAATCTTACTAATAGTACTTATATATTTTCAAATATAACTACTTGATTTAACTTACTTGAAAACCTTGCTTTTAAATGTTTTCCAGTACTACTTAAACTATTTCTTATTCTCATTCTAGTAATACCAGTAATATATTCTGCTTCACTAATAGTTCCAACTTCTATTACTTCTTTAGTATTAAAGAATGTTATTCTAACGTTTCTTTCGCTATATTTAGCTTGTTTAAATCTTCTATTTTCACTTGCTAACTTATTTCTATTCCCATAATTTAAATTGTATTCATAAGTACACCATTCAAGATTATCAACAACATTATTAGTTCTACATTCGTCTTTATGATTAATACAAGGATAATTATTAGGATTAGGAATAAATGCTTCTGCAACTAGTCTATGGACATTCCTACTTATTCTTTTCTTATTATTCATAAGTATAACATGATAATATCCATGAGAAGTACTAGGTTTTAATATTAAACCTTTTCTATTTCTAACTCTTCCTAAATTACTAACTTCGTAATTAGGAGCAATTTCAATTGTTTTCCAAATCTCTTCCATAACCGATTTTTATTCCGATAATTAATAATTAAAGATAGAAAGAAGAGTATCGGAAACTCGTTCGATAGAGTAGCTAATTCTATCTATCTTTCTATCTTATTAAATTAATGTTTATAATCTATTCCTAATTTCTTTATTATAGGTTTAATTATAACATCAAATGCTACAAGAGATAGTATTACAGAATTTAATACTACTCTCACATCACCTAGTTTCATAGAATAATAAATTATTCCTAGAAACAATGCACACACAAGAGTTACTACTCTTTTTTGCCATACTAAAACTGGTTTCGTTCCATTTAATTTATCAATAACTTTAATCACAAAATATGCAATTATATTAACACAGATAACAAATGCAAAATCGAAACTAGTAGCCGTAGTACGTAGAATCTCACTAAGTATATTCCCGAAGTCCATATTACAGCAAGAATAACAAAGTACCAAGAATAATAGTTAACAACACACCTCCTACTCTTATGTAGGTAACAACTTTTGCAGGAAGAACACTAGTAGCTTCTTTCCATACAAACGCTATAATAGTAATAGCTATTACAGCAACAAATAACACTTTCATTAAGATTCCCATAAGCATTAAGTTTTATATTACACAACAAATATAAAACTTTATTTTAAAAAGAAAAGAGAGACTACTATTATTTAGTAATCTCTCTTTAGGAATATAACAGAACTTGTATTACTTCAACTCGTTGAAATACTTCCAGAGTTTATCTTCTCCAAAATCAACGTCATCAAACCAAAAGTCGATAGCACTCTCGAATATCATATCGTCAAAGTTTCCTTTACCGAACCACTTCTCGAATAACTTACAGTAGTCGTGATATTGAGCATTGATAGCTACATATACATCAGCAACTTCTATATCTTCTTCTAGTTTATCTTTGAATTTATTACAAACTTCGTGGGCTTTTTGCATATCGTATTTTTCACCGATATATTTCTTACCGTCTTTGACATGGTACATCTCATCAACAGTTTGCTTAGCTTCCTGTTTATTGAAGTGTTCATCACCATATTCATAACGTTCGTCTTCACCTACTCCGAGCATTCGCATAAGAAGCATACGTTCATCATCATCATATCCTCTATGATGTTCATCGTAACTTCTATGTTCATCTCCTTCGTAGTTGTCGTAAGTCCTATATCCAATACGATTCATCATTCCTCTTCCACGACCGCCACGACCGCTTCTTCCACGACCGCCACGAGCAAGGAAATCATTAATTCGTTCGTACATTCTATCTCTTCGAGAACGAGTTAGAAATAAATATAGGATGATTAATATCAATTATCTCATCTTTCTCCATTAAGTTTTTTAGGAAGTTAATTTCTAGTAACGAGATAGTTTTGGAATATAGAATTGTTTTATAGATTATTCCTTTCCAATATTTACCAAGTACTAATCCTAGATTATCTTCATTTTCACCTTTTATAATAGGATTACCATTATAACTTTTAGGAGTTAAATAAATAATCTTAGAATCATCTCGTTCTATCTGATTTAATTTACCGTAACTATAAACATAATTCTTACTATTATAACAATAATCTAAAATAAAACCGTTTCCAATACTACTTTCATAGATTTTATTTCCTTTAAACATTACAGTAGAATTATCATTCTTAGCATCTAAATCAACTCTTTTTATAATAGCAGTAAAATCTGTAAATATAGGAATATTCTTATTATCAGTAAAGTCAGATACTCCGTCATAAACTAGACCGTTCTCGTATTCAGGAAGAATTTCGATAGTAATATCACAATCAAAAACTAGTTCACCTTCTATCATAGGAGTTATTGCAAATCCTATCCAAGAATTAGTAGTTAAATCTAATAATGCGTCTGTTGGAACAAACGATTTAGGTAATTTATGAGTACCATTGCCTAAATATACTATTGATTCTTTTGTTGCATTTTCCGTAGCTAAATATTTGTAAATAAGTTTACTATTTTTTTCAAGACCTTTAACAGTAACTCTAAAAGCAGGTATCTCTTTTATATTAGCTAACGCTCCGTCTCTCTTAACATAACTATATAATAAACCATTAGCCGCATGTTTAACATTAGTTATATGAACAATAGTACTATTAATATCATAAATATAATCTATTGCATTAGAAGTTTCCCAAGTCTTATTAGCACCGAACACTACTGGATAACCATTATAACCCGACATACCTTCATAACCAATATTGAAGTTCTCAAGAGGATTAACACTAGTACCAGTATTTTGTAGTGATACTTGTTCGTCAATATAGCCTCTTTTTGCATCAGTGTTCTTTTTACCATAGTTATCCCAATAGTAATTAGGTAACGTAACTTTAGGAGTTATACCAATATAAGTGTTCAACTCTTTAATCTTATCGTCTGTTGAGATTTCATCGAAGAGCATGAAGTCGTAGAGAGACATTTGAGCGAAGAAGTTATCATGGTTTTTATTAGAACCTATGATTGGAGTAATAGTAGCATCTATATTATTATTAGTAGCAACAATATTATGAGTTATACCCTTTAATTGCGTAGCTAAGATATTATTGTTTACCACACCATCAATATAAGTATTACCATTATTCCTTGAAGCATAAGCAACGACTAAGTTATTATTATTATAATCATTTGTAAATATAGCAAAATTATCCTGACCGGGGTTTTGATTATAAAGCATAGTATCTTGCTTTTGCCAATTAACCTTCATCAACACTTGCTTACCACCCTTAGACAAAATAGGAATAGTAACAAAGTCGTTTATCCCATCTAAACAGTATGCTCCTTCGTATTCACCGATTTGTTCAATAACTAATTTAGACCAGTCAACATTGGGAGTTTGAGCAAAAAATCCGTGAATTTCTTTTGTATTAGTTCTTGCAGGTAACTCATTTATTCCATTTATAAGATTTATCCAACTTCCGCCAGTATAACTAAGAACCCCGTCCTTAGGTATTCCAGAAACTCTAACTTTATACGTAGGGGAAGGAGAATTAGTATAGCCTAACCAAAATCCTTTATCATAATCAAAAGATTCATCAAGATATATCTTACTATCAGTTCTTACTATACCTTTATTTCCATAGTCTTGAAAAGTAGTAAAATCAACTAAATAACCATTAGCTCCACTATTAAGTTTATAAGCCGAGTTATAAATAACACCATGATTACCATGACCGGATATATCGGGAATATAACCTAGTATCTTATAACTAGAATTAGGAACACGTAATAATCTAGGAGATAAAACACATTTAGGTTCATTGTTATCAAAAATCCAAGTAGCCGTACAAGTAAATACCATTTGTCGTTCAACAACATGTGGAGTACTAGGCAAAGGACTTCCATTAAGTTTAGCATTACTAACAGTATAAATATCTTTAAGAAGATTACAATCATTAAATGAACCTATTCTAATAATACTAGAACCTAGTTTAATTTTGTCTCCCCAAGATATTTCATTATTATTCTCATCTTTGAATCTTAATAAAACAGGATATGGCTGTACAATGTCTTCGTATCTAACATATTCTTGAATAGTAATATTTATCTCTTTTGGAAATACTAAAGGTATTTCTAATCTATAATAATTACCACTTGAATCTTTAGTAGGAGTATAAGATTTTCCATCAATAACAACATTAGTTACTTCATCTGAATCTTTATAAGGAGGAACAATATCCAATACTAGATTACCTGTAATAGAAGTAGAATAAAATTGTCCATTTACTAGTTTCAATGTTGTACCGTCAGTTTTCCTAATATTTGCAGTAACTGAATATTTAGATACGTTAGCTTTAATATTAGGATTCCATTGAACATAATCACTATCTTGTTCAATAACTAAATTTATCTTTTGAGGAGACTTCTTAATACCATAGAAGATTACATCATAGATAAAATCTGTATTAGACTTTTCAATAGTGATATTATTAAAGGCAGTAGAAGAAACTTTGGATATTTTATAACCGTCAAGAACAGTAATACTAGTTTTAATATTACTTCCTATTGAAATATAATCTCCTACTTTTACTACATTTGAATCTTTATCTAAATAGACTATATTCTTAATATCTATATTACTCTTAATAACAGGTCTAAATTCAACCATGTCTTTATATAGAGTTCCTGCCTTATATTTCTTTAATTGGCGTTCAATTAAGAACTTATTCATAGAATAAGGGAAGGACATAAGAAAATAGATAGCTATATTACCGTATTTATCACTATTATCTCTTATAGTACCTAAATATAATTTATCACTATCTTTAGATGTTCCAATAATTAAATCTTTACCATTGTAATTATACTTAGATTGATAACTTATACCTCTAATAAAATCAGTATTAGCAATATTGGTATTGTTTTTATAATAACTCCAAGTATTTATAACATTAGGAGCAGTTAAATATTCAAAAATAAAAGCTCCGTGTTTAGTTGCATCTTCTGCACTCTCAGATTTAGAAGCAATAATTCCAATATTGTCAATACTTAGTATTTCTCTATCTATAATGAAAGTATAATCTTTATAAATAGGCATATTGATAACTTTACCAAAATCATTTATTCCGTCAAGGCAGAGAGCACCTTTATTAGAAGGAATGATTTCAATAGTTAATCCTATCCAATCAAGAGCGACAGACGCATCATTAATATAAAATCCGCAACTAGTTTTATTTTCTTCAATAGATTCACTTGCAGGTATATCATATATTCCATCTACTGAAAAATAAACATTATTTTCTTTACCTGATAATATATAAGAATATCTTATTTTATCTTTTATTCCTGTTATTTTTACTTTAAAAGCATTTGTACTTACTTCTCGAATATGATAAAGAAGATAAGCATTAGATAACTTTCCTACAACTTTAATAGAGTTACCGTCTTTAATAACTCCTGTTTGTGAAAATTGAATAAACCAATAATTATTCTTAAATTCTTCTGTATATCTTCCAATACCACTCTCTCCTTTCCAGCCAATATTAAATAACTGCAAGTCTCGACCATTACCACTGTAATCAATAAGTTTATCATTAAACTCTGCATGATTCTCGTTAGTAAGACCTTGTTTTTCTATATTACAATATATATCAGCTTTAAGCGTTCTATCTAAGTTAAAGTAACCAATAATAAGATTAATATCGTCTTCGGTAGCTTTACCTAGTAATGCAAACGTCCAATAATGAGCTACTCTTGATGTTTCAACTACATTATCTTCACCATTTATATATCCTTGTACACTAAATTTTCCTTGCGATAAATTACCGGTTATATGTATAGAATAATCGTTTTTATCTCCTAATATAGTATTTATTATATGACTATTGTCAGCACTAGAATGATTAACATCATATACTACATATCCATATATTCCAGTCTTACCAATATTGGCAACATGATTTCTTACATACTCATATCCTATGGGTTGTCTAATATAATTAGTTAATGCAGCAGCCGTAGCACCTCTCAAAGTTATTTGATGAATCATACTAACGATAGTAAAGTCTTTAGTAACTCCCATTTCTTGAAGAGTCTTTTGACTAATAATCATGTCGTTTACTCCGTCAGTAACGAAAGCACCTTCGTATTCAGGTAATATTTCAACACTTACTATATCACTACCATAGTTAGTAAAACCGCAACTAGTACCATCTGAACTACTCTGCACATTATAACAAATAGGTAACTCATAGTTACCATCTTTAGCCATATCAACAGAATGTTGAACACCGTTACTGTCTCTATAATAATAACGAAAATGATAAGTGTTACTTAATCCACTGACTTTTATTTTAAATGAAGGGATATCTTTAGTTAGATACGAATACGGAACTAATAACTTTCCTCTACTATTAAATATAGCATTAGTATTATCTTTAACTACTACATTCTCGCTATATGTATATTCTTGGAAATCATTACTATATTCACCAAATCCACTATTTAATCTATAAGCACTATTTAGAATCTCTAAATCTCCACCTGCATTATGAATCTTATTCTTAATAATATTCCTATCAGCATCAGTATTCTTTTTACCGTAATTATCCCAAACTCCAATAAGTCTAGCTTTAAGCTCTGGTGGAAGATACGGTCTATCTCCACCAAGAGCATTATTCTTAAAAGGAATACCGATACCTATACCTATACCAGTATTAGTACCCATATTGTAATGTATCAGCTTGTGCGTTATTAACCTGTTTAACTAACTCAACATTCCAACCGGAATAAAGAACAGTAGTAATAGGTTCTTTCATACCTGCAAGAACTACTTCAACTGTTATTGGGTCTTCTGTAATGTTCTTTAATAAGAACGGTTCTTTACCACCCATTCCATTAGGAATAGAAAACTCTGCAACAGCTTCAACTTTACCCATTATAGATATTTGTAAACTGTTAGCTGAATTAGCTCTGTTATAAATACGATTATCCATGATAATTACTTTTAAATGATTATTAATTACTCTTTGCAGCCTTCCCCTATAAAGAGGTGTGGTGAAGCTATCACAACTCCTTTATGGGGGATGCTACAAGAAACTAAATTTTGTTTAATTACACAATACTATTATTAACTTTTTAATTTGTCATTCCATTAGCCCAATCAGTAGGAATACTTGCAGAATTACTAATATTAGACTTCTTCATTTTATAAAACACATTAGCTCTATTAGAAGCACTTAAAGTATTAAGCCAATTCCAAAATTCCGGAACACTACCAACAGTAGAAACAGCATTATAGAATAGACCAGTCACATTAGTAAGTCTTTTATGTTTATCAGCATTGAATAATGTAGAATTTATTTTTTTAGGACTTCTATCTGACCAACCTCCTACGCCTTGTCCACTAGCAAAAGCATAACTAATATTTCTAAGATTAACATTCTTATTAAATAAGTTTCCGTCTACTTGTTGTCCCATTTCAGATGTTGATTCAAACTTTGCAGATAAGAACATCGAAGATATGTCTTGTAACTGTATACAGTTTACAAAAGAATCAACAGGTAAGTTAATATGTGCAGAAATAATACAAAAGTAGAACATATTAGATAATGATATTAACTTAGTTAACTTAGAGAACGTATCTGCCGAATAGAACTCTCCGTCTTCTCCATTATTAACATTCCATTTATATGGGTTTAATAATGGCATACGATAGAATGTATAAGACAAATCAGTAGCATTACTAATAGGATAGAATAAATGTGGCGGAATACGTCCTCTTAGTCCATAATCAAGATGATCATATCCAACTATTTCATTAGCTCTACCACTACCAAAGAACACTCCATTTACTTGCATATTATTGCCATTAGTGCAATAATAGAATAAGTCAGGAGAACATATATAGTTAAGTACTTTCTTATTAGCATTAGCATTAGAAGGTGGAGCAAAAGAACCAGCGTTATCTTTAAATCTATTAGGTATAACAGGAGAACAATTAATACTTCCTGTACTAATTGCACTATAAAGAGCACTGTCTCTAACTATATCTTCTAATCCACTAAGACCATCAACACAATATTCATTCCAAGCAAGTTCATACTTATCGAAATCTTTATTCAAGATAACTCTATGAATATCTCTATTGTAGTTAGGCATAGTATGTTCGTCATCTAACCATTCTCTAGGGTCATAATTTGGATTAAGAATATACTTAACTGGATTATACTTTTCATTAGGGACTATTATATCTCCGTAATTACTAGGAGTAAGATTACCATAATTCATAGTATAACCTTGTGCTTCTGCACTTTGAAATCTTTCTAAACAATAAGACATATTAACTATTGTCTTTCTAGGAAGAGTTCGTTGTTTACTATAAGTAATCTCTACTGGCATTTTAGCACTTTCAATCCAATTACCGTCACTATCTATACCATAGTTCTCTGTAATATTCTGACTAGCTGCATCTACTTCATTCCAACCTTTATATCTAACATTAGAAGTTTGTTCCATATAGAATAGTCCATAAGGAATAAAACCTTTCTTAACGAAGCTAGTTTCTATTTCAGAGAAGCATCTATGAACATTAACTAGTTTACAATTAGAGAAGCCTTTACCAGTAAGCGAGTACTTACAATTCTTCATATCATAATATAGATATGATATATTAGTAAGATTATAATTAGTCTTAAATGAATTAAGAGGAAGCTCAATTACACTATTTGCAGGAAGAATTAGTTTAGAGAAAAATCCAGGTATTTCAACAATAGCACTACAATTAGTAAATACATCGTATGGGAATACTTCATCTTCTTCTTTAATAAACTCTTTAGTAAAACCTTGAAAACATCCTAACGTAGACGGATTAATAGCTTGCTGTCCTGTTATATACTTCAATGAGTTCTTCAATCTACTAAACATCGAATTATGAATAGGAAATGTAATAGTAGAATTATCTCCAATAGAGAACGAATTATAGATACCGTATAAAGCAGTAGGAAATCTAAGATTAACCTTATTCTTAACAGTACCACCAAATATATTATATAAAGAACCATTAGATTTAATAAGTCCTTTAAATGAATCTTGTATATATTTTAATTTAGTGTTTTTATAGAATAAGGGACAATACATTACTCCGTCTTCCACATCTTCATTAGTTGTTTGATTAAAGTAAATATTAGACCCATTAAACATATTAGTTATATATTCTAGTTCAGGTAATCGTACAAGTAAATTTCCTGAATTAGCGGCAAATAAATTATTTGCAATAGTTTCATCATTAGGAGAACTATTAATATTATTTACAAATTTAATGTCTGAAATAATATTGTTTAATCTAGTTAACTTGGAATCTACATTTCCTTTAAACTTAGCTAAGAAAGTAGAATCAGTATATTTAGTTCCACCAAAATTAAAAGCATTGTCTATAAATTTTAAACTAACAAGAGGACTAAATAAACCATTATGTTCAGTAGAACCATTTTCATAAGTACTGGTAAATATTTTAAAATTCTGAGTAGGTAATTCCCAAAATATAGAATTCATATTAACAACTTTAGTACAGTGATTGAACATAGTTCTACGAGGACTATCTAACAAATCCCACTTAATATTTGTAACACTAGCAAAACAATTACTAAGACTCGTAACGTTATCACATTTATATAAGAAATAATAAACGTCATATATACTACAATTAGTACCGCTAAACATAACGTCAGCATTAGTAGTGCCAATACTAAAGTTAGTAGATAAATTAGTATTATTTCTCCAATCAACAGAACCTTGTTCAGTATTAGTATCTGGACCAAACCATTCGCCATTATAATCAGGAGTAATACCTTCTACCTTTTCTTTAGGTTCGTGAATATAGAACTTAGAACATTGATTGAATACACCATTACCATTAAGACTAATATGTCCAAATACTCTCTTTAAGTTAGAACAGCCAACAAAGAACGCAGAACCTACATTGAAAGGATGTTTCTTATTATTATTAAACTTAAAGTAATGTACACCTTTGGCGTTTTGAACACTGAATTGTAAGTCGATTAATTGACTAACATCAAATATCTTATTACCATTATAAGTAGGAATTGCAGCATTACCGTATTGTATAGCTTCAACTTGACTATTAGTTATATTCAATGTCCTAAGTTTAGGAAGTTTAGATGCGGCTTGAATATCGTTAGCTGTATTAGTATTAGACATATCAAGTGTCTTAATATTAGGAGCACCTACAATATAAACAATAAGATTTCTGTTTCTACATGACGATATATTAATTGTTTCGACATTATTACAATTAGATACATTGAATGTAGTTAAGTTACCATTATTTGTACATACAATAGATTTTAAGTTAGGACATGAAGTAATCTTAATAGTATGTAAGTCTCCTAGATTACTAAGATTCAATTTAGTAATCTTATCACAAGAATCAATAGTAACTGTTTTTAATCTCCTACAACCGGAGAAATCTAATGATTCCAAGAACGGTTGATTAACAAGACTAATACCTCCAATTGTTGAATTAGTAATATTCAAAGAAGAAAGAGAAGCATTAGGTAAAGATATAGAAGTTACAATAGAACTAGATATATTCAAATCTTTCAACTTAATATACTTTTCTATATTAACTGTAAATGTACCTTGTCCAGCATTACCGCTCCAAAACTTAGTATTACTTAAATCAATATGTCTAACATCAGAGAAATCTTCGTCATTAACGAATACTGTTTCAAATGGAATAGGAGAATCACTAAGAGTATCGACAGACGATAAATCTAGTTTAGAGAAACTAGGAAGTTTCATACTAGACATGAATCTTTGGAATCTCATTCCACCTAATCCTTCTATATCGTTAATTTGAGGAGTATTATTGATAGTAACTTGTGTATTGAAAGAACTAATAGGAGATAATCTAATTTCAGTAGGTTTGCCTTCTTCTAAGAAATATCTAGTATCAGTAGTATTACCAATGTTAACTACAAATATAGCCGGACAATTGGAAGTAACAACCAGCTTAGGATTAGTTGCTTCTGCACCGCCTGCCGAAAACGTTCCTTTATTATTATAAGGTTGAATATTTGCAGCATTACTGTATTTAAACACTCCGTCAAAGAACCAAACGCGTTTCTTTAACCAGTCACGAACATATTCAACACGAGTACCATGTAAGAACTCTATATTAGCATAAGACGCTTCACCACCAGCTTCACCAACGTAAGCTGTAAGATACTTAACATTATAGTCATAATTAAATAGAAGTTCACCACAATTTTCTGTTTGAGCTGCAAAGTAATTATCTACATAATTATTAATATCTTTGCATATATTATCGTTGTTTCTCCATAAATCCCAAAGTCCTTCAAGAGAATTATCATATACACCAGTATTAGCAAATACAGTATCTCTTAATACATCCCACATACGAGAACTATAAGTATCATATCCACCGTCAGCAGCATTCTTAGTAATAACTAATGAATTAACATCATTCTTATCATTGTTACTAAATTTATCCAACCAAGCAGTTTTAGCAACAGATTCAAGAGCAACATTATCAAGTCCATTAGCCGTATCCATATCATAAAATCTAATAAACCATTTCTTACTTCCATTAATATCATAACATACAATAGTCATATTCTTACCAAGAGAATCGACAAGTCCGTATTTTACACATACTAATAAATAAGAAAAAGCATTTCTTATTGAGAACTTAGTATCAAGTTCAGCAGCAAGAGTAGACCAACTAGATTGTGCAGGATATTCACCTTCGGTTTCTTCATATCCTCCTACCGATTCATTCCAAATATACTTCTTAACTGTCGAAGTAGTCATTTGAGCAAAGATACTAAATAGTTCTTGTAGTACTCTCCAAATATTATCATCAGTAACAGGAGCAGTTGGTTCTAACCAGTTACCACCGTTATATTTAAACTCACCTACATGCTTTATAATAGATAAGTCATCTTGCATAAACAAAGCTAACGGTAATGTCTTATCACCGTCTACAATTATATTTGCATTTTCACCGAACTCATAAGAATAAACCTTACGTTGGTCTATGTTTCCAAACATTTCATCTTGAGCATAAGTATGATAAGAAGTAACAAAAGCAGGTAACTTATTATCTACATATTCTCCGGCAGTGTTCTTTATCTTAGTAGTAAAGTCTTTCATAAACCGGAAACCCATATTATAATAAGCTCCACGACCTAAGTTAAAACTATATATACCAAGCATAGTTTGAGTTTCCTCACCATCAAACTGAATAAGAAGAATAATAGGAAAACCTTCAAGTGTCTGTTTAATAGTTACTTTATCTTTAACAGTTCTATCACGAGTATCTACTGGACGGTGAGCTTCTAACTCTTCCATAGGTGGAATTTTCTCGAATAAGAAATCCGAGTTATCATTAATCCATTTACCAATAGAAGCATTATTAGCATGAGCACTATCCACAACGTCAGCTTTAAGAGTGAACTGTCTTTCGGGAAACCAAGTCTCTTTAGGTTGGAATAACTCATAATCAAGGTTATTTCCGTCATCAGCTTTTAGCATCTTATCAAATCTTATTTCTAAGTTCTTAATAAGATTGTTCATAGTAGATGTACCTTGTTTAGAAACAGCGACATCAGTAGTATATTCAGAACTTGATTTACCAGAAGTTGGACTAAAGTAACTCATAGTACAACCAGTATACCAGTTATTATTCTGTCCACCTATTTCCTCAAATACAGCACGAGTAAAACCAGTATTAGCACAATTAATCAACATAATATCTACTGGAAGTACTTTAGTAGTATCAGAAATAAGACTATTAAAGTTAACATTAGCATAAGTCTGATTAATATCATCCCAAAGTGTTGAGTTTGGTTCAGAATCAGAAGTAGAAAAGAAGTTTCTTAACTTCATTCTGTTGTATTCTGTAAAATCTACACTACCGTCAGCTAATAGAGTTGCTCTAGCTTTTGAGTTCATCGCATTGATAACAATCTGTTTATCATTTGCAGGAACACGGAACAACTTAATATCATAGAAGTTAACATCAGCAAAATTCTGAATTTGTCCAGCATTACTAATATCACAGCCTAGATATATCTTTGAACTAGTTCTCCAAGTAAAGTCATTCTTTATTTCACGAGCTGTACTAAGAATACCATTAATAAAGATAGCAACAACCATCTTTCCTGGATTCTTATTAACTATAAAATCAACAGTATTAATAACATCTTGTTGTATCTTACAACTCATAGTCTCTTTAATATTACCGTCAGTATAAGACCAAGTAATATCTTCAAGACCTATTTTAATACCTTCCGAGAATTGCTCATCTGTATTGTAATCCCCTATAAAGAAGACTGTTCTATTTGAGAAAGGATGTCTATCTGACTTGAATGTACACGATATACCAAAGCCTTGTCTTGACCAGTTATTAAGAGTAGTAGTATCATCTTTAAATGGTTGTACGTCAATTACTCCATAAGCTTCTCCTGATATACGTAACATTGATTGTCCGTTCTTTGTTAAGAAACCTGAAAGAACACCATTAGTATTATATACATTTAGTTCAGTTGTAGCACCGCTAGGTTCAATAGCACCAGGAACTGTAAACGAAGGTTCATTACTTGTCCAAACTTTAGTAGTAGACACTTGTGGAAAACTTTCTTGACGAATATGCCAACTAGCGTATCTACTATTATTAGGATTTTGGTCAGTAATAAGTGCTTGAGAACTAGATACAACTTCACAAGCTAAAACAGTATCAGTAATAGGGTCACCTTTTTCAGACCAACAACGAAGAGTTATATTCCAATTACCTAATACTTCTCCTTCAGTTGGAATAGCATAACTAAATACTTGTTGTTTACCACGCTGCACATATTGGTTATTATTATAGTTTCCTTCATCAAAGTAACCTATATCTTTAACAATACCATTATGTTCTATTCTAACAGCATAATAGATAAGACTTATTCCTGCAAGATACGGAGTGAATGCAAATGATATATTACCGCTTTGAGAGAACTTAGTTCTTTCAACTCCTGAATCTACTTCTGCCTTACTAGTAATACCTTCTACAAGTACTACTAAGTTTACACCGTCTTCTACTACTACACGATTTGTTACCTTATCTGATTGAACAGTTTGTTCATTCATTGAAGTAAATGCTTGTGCCTGTATGGTATAAGAACTACCAGCAATAATACTTCCTAAATCCCATAAGTTAACATTAACTTGTCTAGGAGCAGTAGAAGTAGTTTTACCTAATTCAATAGTTTTACTAGCACCATTAGTTACATTAGTGACTACAAGATTAACATCTGAACCAATAATCTTACTAGTAATACTATAAGTAAAAAAGTAATCAATACCAACAGTTGCAGTATTTCCTGATACAGAACTAGCGAGTTTAATACTTGCTTCTACTATATTTAATAGATATGATTCAGCAGAGAATCCGTCTGTATCATTGGCTGTAATTACAACAGAGTGATTACTATTAGAAGAGAATCTATCTAACTGCGGAATATTAAGAGTTCCAGGAGTATTAGTCCATGCTTCTTTACCTTCGATAATTTTATTACCGTCAAGAGTAACAGTAATAAAATATCGCTTATTATTCTTAGAAGAAGTAATAAGATATTCTAGTTTAATATTAGTAGTTACAGTAGAATAAAGATAATTAGTATTACCTTCTTTTACTATATTACCATTAGTAAGTGTTATTTTATCTCCGGTAGCTCCTCCACCACCACTTCCACCACCACCATGTTCGGCAAGCCAAGCAATATAACCACCATGTTTCTTCAATGCTTCATCGTGGCGAACAAGAACATCATTAAGACTTTCCGTAGTCTTACCTTCTTCTGCAAGGTCAGGGTCAATAAGACGAGGGTCATCGACCACAATTCCAGTAGCTTTACCTGAAGACGATATATCCCAAGTTCTAGTATCAGGATTATATCTTTTAATATCATCTGCCATAATTATTCAATGTTATAATTTGGAAATTTAATATTTATAATATCATTACCATTATTAGTTTCACCATTACCACCAACAACACTGTAATTAGGATTAAGACCTTCTATGTTAACATTGTATTTACCTGAATTATTAAATACATTAGATAACTTTTTGACAGTAATCGTTGCTTGATAATAATAAGTAGAATCATCAACCTCACCTTTATTAAGGAAATACTTAATATAAAAAGGATAACGTTGACCTGCATTTACTTTAGCTGTAACATCTGTCTTACTATTAATAGTAATACTAGCTGGAAAGAAATACCTTAACCACGGAATATTAGGACTAGGTAATTCTTTATTACTAGTATGTTTATATCCCGTAGCTTGACACATTAAATATATAGGAGCTGTAATTTCCTCGACCAGTTGAAACGTGCACAAATGTTTAAGCATATCAAAGTTCGCATTATTCTCCCAAGATTTAGGGAAAG